>MDTB01017968.1_pt1 | contig 14447 bp, 21 predicted proteins | sample 811161 | NCBI WGS metagenome assembly MDTB01 (sample SAMN05326650, study PRJNA326480) | marine metagenome | isolation source: seawater | place: Mediterranean Sea | collected 2009
ACAACTGATCGTACCAAGAAAGGACAAGCATGGCTTTATAGTGCTGAAAAGAAAGCATTGAGAGACTATTGCAATAGTTTAAGTCTAGTTGGAGTATGGCATAGTGGACCACGAGTAAGTTATTTGAGTCTAGGTACACTGGACAATAATCAAGACAAGCATCCTACAAGAAGTACGCTGAGAAGAGACACCGCCGCTTATTATATAAAGTGGTTGCTGGATCAACCAAAAGATGTTAATATAAACGAGATCAGTATAGATCCAATGCAGGAAAGAAAAGAATGATAACAATATGCGTAGCCTTAGAAGCTGAATTACCAGATCCTCTTGGAGGCGAATTTACAATACTTTATACAGGAGTTGGCAAAGTACAAGCCGCAACCAAATTGGCAAAACATCTTTGTCATATCAACAAGCCAACAGAGATTTGGAACTATGGAACAGCAGGCGGATTAAATTCGATGGTTACAGGATTGAATGAAATAAGTGCATTTGTACAGCGTGACATGATGGCTGAACCACAAGCACCAAGAGGTAGTATACCTTTTACTGAACCATTACTAGGAGATATAAAAACAGATACATCTAATGCTGGTGTACGTTGTGGTACAGGTGATAGTTTTGTAATGGGACCTGATCTTTGGTTTACTGATGCTGATATAGATTGTGTTGACATGGAAGGCTGGGCACTTGCTTATGTTTGTAAACAGTATAACATTCCTTTTAGAAGTTGGAAGTATATCAGTGATATGGCTGACGAAAATGCAATGAAAGACTGGAGTGCTAATATAGCCAAAGGGGCTGAACTTTTTAAAGAGAAGGTAAGAAATGGCGTATAAAGTACACATGACCAACGAAAACTATGAAAGTTGGACTGTTAAAGAATTTTTAGAACATGAATTAAATGCAGTTCGCGAACTAAATGAGACGGCACCTGACCCAATGTGGAGTACTGTCATTGAATATTTGGAGAAACGATTAAGTGGCGAAATCCAATGAAGATTTAAAATGGAGTGAATATGACTTTACCAAAATCCCGTTTGAAGACCTTGTGCAAGTCGGTCAACGGACACTCTTATATAGAGACTTATTTACTGTTAGCTGGCTCCTCGGCCGATTCTGTAACTACAAATGTAGCTACTGCTGGCCCTACGCAAGAAGTGACAGGAAAGATCATAGACCTACGGAACTATGTCTCAAAACCATCGACGAAATAAAACGACAAGCTAGACAAAATGGTTTCAATAGCTTTCATTTTAGCCTTTCTGGTGGTGAGCCTACTTTCCACCCTGGGTACCTCGATATTCTTAAATATTTGGCTGACGATGTGGATAACACTAATTATACTAGCATTCACATGACATCAAATTGCAGTCGCAATATGCGATGGTTTGAAAAATATGTTGAATATGCAAAACCATTTCACAGAGCTAGTATCACAGCCAGCTTGCATACAGAACACTTAAATAGTAAAGAGAAGATGCAGGACTTTGCAGACAAGCTGATCCTGTGTCAGGAGTACGATGTACAAATTACAATTAATATGGTTATGGTTCCTGAATGGTTTGAAAAGGACTGGGAAAATGCCCTTTTCTTCCATGAGCAAGGAATCAATGTCACACTCAAACCCCAATCCGATCCAACGGCAAGTAGAGTCGTGGACGGTTATACGGAGGAAATGCTACAGCGATTGTGGAACGGTATGCCGCAAATGGCGTATACTGAGTCAAAGCGACAATGGGCACTTCGTCCAAGGCCTAGTTTCCAACTGCCGACTTACGCTATAGGTAATAACGATAAAAGTGTACCTTGGCATATGCAAATAGAATTTACAGATAGCAAAGGCAAAAAGTGGTACATGGATCAAGCGGAGAGATTTAATGCTTTCAACTTTAATAACTTCAAAGGATGGAGTTGTAACAGCGGTTATCAAGGTATTATCATACGCGAGCCTGATGGTAGTATCAAGCGTAGTTATAGTTGCCATGATAATCCTTTGGGTAATATAGAAACAGGATTTAAATTATTCGACAAACCAATGCCGTGTATTAGTCCAAGTTGTGTAAGTAGTGCTGACAGTAAAATACCTAAAAGGAAGCACAGTGACGAACATACAACTAATTAGTATTTCAAGTACATGGATGAATACTTTGCCAGTTACATTATCTTTACTGGAAAATCACTGTGACGATATACCAAATTTAAATTTCCTTCCATATGTTTTTCATACTTACAAGAAAAGTATTTTAGAATACATGCCTAGACAACCAGTTGATATAGCTGGTGCTACACTTTATATATGGAATAAAAACAGAAGTTTAAAGCTACTCAAACATATCAAACAAACTAACCCCCACTGTATGACGATTGTAGGGGCCGGAAACGCACCTTTTTATGATGCTGAGGCTGAATATTTTTTAAGAAACAATCCTTACATAAACTTTATTATACATAAAGAAGGTGAGCAACCTTTTAATCAACTGGTCAAGTATCACAAAGGCGAGTTAGATTTAACACAAGTAAATGCAATCAGTTGGATTGAAAATGACAAATATTATAGAAATCCATTGGGAAAATTTCCTAGTTTAGATGTACCCAGTCCTTATACAAACCAAAACTTTTTAGCCACAATGCAAGAAGTCGACAAGCTAGGACTTACCAGAGGAACAGTATGGGAAACCAATAGAGGCTGTCCTTATAGTTGTAGTTTTTGTGATTGGGGAGGATTGGTAAGTCAAAAAATAAGGCAAGTACCAACTAAAAGATTACATGAAGAGATTGATTTTTTAGTTCGTAACATGGACGAAGTATTTTTTGGTGATGCTAACTTTGGTATTTTTCCAAGAGATGTTGAGATAATAGAACGTGTTACTGAGTTATATGAAAGTTTAGACAATCCTAGACTAACAGTTATGCACACAGGCAATGCCAAAAACACAACAGACAGAGTTTACAAAATAGGACAAATGCTTACCAAACATAATTTACAACGTGGTGGTGTTAGTTTAAGTTTACAAACATACACAGACGAAGCACTAGCAAATGTCAAAAGAAGCAACATTAAAAAAGAAACATATCAAGAACTGACTAAAAAATTTGTTGCTGATGGCATTGCAGTATACACCGATATGATTATAAACTTGCCAGGTGAAACTTTTGCTACATTTTTAGAAAGTTTAGAAACAGTACTAGAAGGTGAAGTTACAGACATAAGAACATTTCTTTTAGAGATGTATCCTAATAGTGCGATCAGTCAACAAGTTGAAGAGTTTGATATAAAAACAAAAAACAATCTTATATTCAAAGGTGTTGTTGAAGACGAAAACGAATATACAACACAAGTTATCAGCACCTACAGTATGAATGAAGAAGAAGGTGAACGTTTACGAAAATTTACTATAAGTTTAGATATACTGCATCAAGGCAAGTTTTTGTATTTTATAAGCAAATATCTTAAAGAAGAATTGGGCATAAGATATGTTGACTTTTATCTAGACGTATTTGAAAACAGTACAGGTTTTTTAAAACTAATACAAGACCATGTATTGGTAATGAAAAAATTCAATGACGGTGTTTACAATTATGCCAAAGGACATATTCCTTTTGATATTGATTGGGGTGGAGGTTTTAGAAAACAGCAATACATGTGGACAATTATAGCTGAACAAAGTGAACAATTTTATAGTGATGTTACTGACTTTTTACAAAAGTTTAATGATAGTAAATTAAATGATCTATTGCAGTTTCAAAAAGATATTATGATAAGCAGTGATTACAATCCAGATATTGGTAAAACCAGTAAGTATGAATACAATTGGTATGACTATTTTTACAATAATAAACCTCTTGTACAAGAAGGACATGTAATCAAATATTGTGATACACATATTGGTAGCCTTAGCGAAAGAATACCTTTAAAAGATCCTAGTATGTTTATGAAATATGCTAGTGGTGGGAGAAGTTATTTTACACAAAGACAGGGCAGTTATATACATCACTCAATCGAAAAGTTGGTAGATCTCGTCCCAACTTAGATCATGTCTAAACAACCAACGCATGATTATTCTCGGAGCACTATCAAAAACAATACCATGCCAAGCATCAGTTCTTAATATAATAGGAATGTCATTGACCATTTCAGCACTATCAGCCAGTTCTAATACTTCTGGATTCTTGCACCAAGTACCTGTTCTTATGTTGAAAACATCTTGTTCTGGATGATCTTTATACCAATTTACTACACTGCCTGTGGCATTATACAATGGAAAAACTAAACTACCAGCAAATGTTTCGTATCCTTCTCTTTGATCGTTTCCGTCTTTGTGTATTCCTATCTTGTATTCATTGCCTTCTTTTCTATAGTAAAAGTTAATGTCGTCTGTTAGTTTTTCATCATCATATGTTATCATTGTAAAAGTAGTATGCATCTTTCCTGTATCTCTGAGTTTTATAAGTGAGGTACATTCTTCTGGAATATCTACTGCTTCAATTTTACTTTTAAAGTTATCGAATTCTCTGTAATGATAACTTGTTAGACCAGTTGCAATTTCTACATGTTTTCTGTCTAATGATATATTAGGGTGTTTATAATATGTGTTCTGCATATCTTTGATACTCCTGTTCTTCTTGCCAAGGATGAGTTTTGATCAAATCCTTTTTAGGAGTAAATCTTGTAATTCCTGTGCGTTTGTTTATCTTGTTTGCCAAGTGCTCTAGCACTCTATGGTCTCTAAAATGTTCTAGTGTGAATATAGCTTTGGTATAAAAGTCTCTAGTCCCTAGCCATTCTATCTGTGCTTTAGCCATTGGAGCAACTGGTGTATGCCTCCATAATGCTCCATGTCCAAATCTACTGTCAGGATCAAACCAAGTTCTTGTTAATATTCTTACTACACCAGGTTCAAAGAAATGATCTTGTATACAACTGAATGCAACTAATTCGTCTGTGTCTGGTTCAAAACACAATGTCCAAAATATATATTTTTCCCAGTCTCTTCTAAGATATGGTAGCCAATCTAAGTTTTTGCCTTTGTAATTTTTCTCTAGCTTGTCAAGGTATTCAAAGAATAATTCTTCGTTTCCTTTGAGATCTTTAATTGTAAGATTCATAATTAAAATTTGTTCTCCATAGTACTCGGTGACAATTAAATGCTGGTCTTCTATGTAGCATTCTAATGTTATCGTACACTAGTATATCACCATGATGCCAATGGTGTTTAAAAGCAAAAGGCTCACAATGTAAAACATAGTCACGTGTTCGAAATGGTTTATCAATATGCACCATTGTTTCAGGGCTAAAATATAATGTTGTTTGTCCTGTAATTGGATGCTCATATCCAATGGTTCTGCTTATTGCATCTTTTAAAAGGTCAGGTCTTGTATCCCACCATCTAGGTTTACCAGCATATGTACTGGTTACAGTTTTAAGATAATCTTGTGTTTCTTTATCTAAATGATCCCAGGCTATATTACAATCAACAAACTCTGTGTAAGTTTCAGTATCACATTCAATAAATGCTAATAAACTACCATGACACTCTTCTGGGTCATAACACATATCTCTATGCCAATCAACAGCATTACTTGATAATACTGCATCTTCGCTGACTTTAAGCACTTGTTTTTCTTCACCCATATAGGTTTCTTGTTTAAAAGTTTTAAGTTCTCCAAAATATTTGCTGATTTGTTTTACAATATCTACGGTTACCTTGCCCACATTTATGTGTACAAAACCATGTTCGATGAATTCGTTTCTAATTTTTTCTACATTATCAATGGACCGTATAATCATGCTCTTTGAACTCATATTGGAAGTTTACTCTAAGAAGTTTTCTATGTCCAGTAAAAGGTTTACGTCTGTGTAACATGCGTCTATTATCCCACAGTATCATACTACCAGTATCCCAATGATGTTTGAATGCTATGCTTTCACAGTGTTTAACATAACGTTCTTTGTCAATTGGTTTGTTGGTTTCCATAAGTGTTTCTGGACTAAAATAAATTGACTTTTGGTTTGTTACTGGATGTGTCATTGCCATTGGTCTTTTCATTACAACTTTTTGGATAACTTTTACTTGTGTGTCACTGATTAGCCCGTCATACTTTCCTGGTATACCAAATGTACACTCAACGTCTTCAATGTACTTTTTATCTTCTTCACTTAGTTGAATGTATGCTTCGTTGCAGTCTGTAAACTCTGTATAAGTTGGAGTGTCTGCTTCCACAAAAGCCAACAATGAACCATGATAGTCTCCTGGACTATAACTAAAATCGTTGTGCCAAGGAACATCACCACTACCAAACAGTGCATCTTCTGATATCAATTGAATGTATCTATCTCCTGGTATATGATGCTTGCCTGTTACCAGCAACTTACCAAAATACTTTCCAATTTGTTTTAATACATCTGGATTAATGTTTTTAGGATCTGTTTTAATGTGTACAAATCCACTGTCAAAGTATTCTTTAACAATCGCTTCGCTGTCGTTGATATCATCAATAACCATATTCATTCTCCTTTACATGATGAAAGAAAGGAGCAATTTTCCAATCTTCCGTTATGCGTCCTCTAAGTTCACTTCCAAAATCCGGAACTCCTTCATCATTAATTTTCCAGTCAACTAATCTGATCATTACATTTCTATGCTTGAAAACATAACCTTCCATGTTGTTAACAATTTCATCAGTTTTGTTTTGTTGCATGTAGTCTTCAGTGATATTTAACTGATTACAAACATTCTGTTTGAATTCACTAAAATCGTATGTGTGTCCTTCCATACTCCTACCCAGTGTTGCAATCGTTCTAATCCTAACAACTGGTGGTATTTTTACTTTGTATTTTTCTGCATAGTCACACATTAAATCTACTTGTTCTTTGATAGTACGTTCGTTTACACCTTTAGCAATAATTGTACCTGTGTTTACAATAAATTTATGCTCTAATAAATTTTTTAATGCTCTGTGTTTGAGTGTTGCATACCTTCCATTGTCTAGTATTCTATAAATCTCATCATCTATTGCTCCATTCATACTAAGCAATACCAAACGCAATCCTGCTTCTTTTAGTTTAAGTACATATTCTTCTCTGCCTAGTTTTAAGCCATTGGTAGTAAGACTTACTCTATGGCCCATTGCTCTTACTCCGCGAATTATTTCAAATAAGTCTTCACGCATAGTTGCTTCGGCACCAATAAGTCTTATAAAAGTTCTTTTTGGTAACCTACTAATAAGGTCAAACAATTTGTTGATATCCATATCTGGTATATCTCTATTTGGTATATAACAGTTTGCACACTCCATATTACATCTATGGGTAAGGTCAACCATTATTGCGTCAAATGTATTCTCTTCAGGTGCTAGTATTTTCATGTTTTAAATTTTGCTTCTCTTTCTAATGGATCTTCAAAGTATTGCTCGTAGTTATCTGGTAAGTTACTTCGGTCCAATTCAATTAGGTCCTCTGAGGTATTTAATAGTTTTGTATACCCGTCTGTTGGCTCTCCGTCCCATGGTGCTCCTAAACATATTGTATATTTCCAATCTTCAAATGTATTAGTCATATAATGAGGCCAACTGCCGTCAATAATAAATGCACATCTGTGATCACTTTTAGGTTTACATTCACCATCTTTTGTAACAAAAATTAAACTATCAACTGTTCCTTGTAGCACTACTCTTAGTTTATGTTGCCTTGTTCCAAAGGTTTGTCTATTGCAATCTATGTGTGTAGCAAGGCTACCACCGGGTGGAGTTTTAAGTAAGATAATTCTACCTTTTGGTGTACTCCAAGGAAATATGTTATTTTCAAAATATTCCTGTGTATGTACATCTGCATATTCAGTCCAATCCAGCCCCGACCCTTTACTGTTTCTTGATCCTTGCTTACTTACTGCACCTCCAGGAGTATAAAGAGGTAACATATGTACAGTTCTATAAGAGTCCCAATACCACTTATCATCACTAATGCTTTTATAATGTTGTAAAGATTGTTTGTATTGTACAAACTCTATAGGTAATCTGCTATAAAGTAAGGTGTTCATAAAAATATTTAGCCTCGTGATAAATAAGTATATAACAACTACCAAAGGAGATTTTATAATGGCTGTTGAACATACATACACTGCAAAAAAGTCAGGTAGCTCTTTTACATCTACGGCGGAAGTCAAAGCCGATATGAGAGCAATTTGCAACGATTCTGCATATTTTACCTATATCGATGCCACAATAGCGGCTGGTAACCTAACACTTGATGAGAGTTTTGATGCCAGTACACAGACTTATACTGTGAAAAGAACGTGGGACGATGCAACTCATACAAGTTGGAAATCAAGTCCTCCAGGCAACTGGTCAAGTCACGTAACCGACTTAGAAGCCGCTGGTTATACAATAACCATTTCATAATTGCTTCGCAAGAGGAAAAATTTCACTAATCACTTCCGCACATGCTTTTGCCACGAGCTCATGCTCTTTTTGAGTACCGTGAGCAGACCTAAGATCAATATAATGAATCCAACTGCGAAGTGTCCCATTCATATATAATCGAGTTTTAGTGTTACCTTCGGGTAGCACTACTCTTGCCTGTTCTTTAGCAATACCTGCCTTTATAGCCCATTCATATGCTTCTTTGGCTCTGTCTATTACTTTTTGTTGTTCAGATGCCCAAGCATGATGTATATCTTCTTCGCTGTCTATTTCAATACTATTCTGTCTATTTTTGTGATCCTGTAGTCTAGCTTCTCTAATAACAAACTGTTCACCAAATTCTTTAGGGTCAGCATAACGTTGACTGAACTCTTGAAAACTAAAACTTCTATGCCTTACAATTTGATGTGCAATATCTCTGGTTGTGTTAATTTCTAAACAAGCACTTACCATTTCAAGTGGTGACCAATGAGCATGTTTAATCAAGTATTTGATTAACTTCTCACTAGTTTCACTATTCATTTGATTACTAGGGTTACTAACTCTGGCACAATATGCAATTAGCTCTTGGCAGTCGTATCCATCCCACCCTTCTGGTGCTTGACTAAAGCTGATTATTTTTACGTTCAAGTCTAATCTCCTGTAAATCTTTTATTCTCTCTTCTAAAAAACTAATTGTTGTGTTTATATGTCCAGTGTCGTGTGGCATTAACAAAGTTTTATAATATTCAACCTCTTCAGTTAAAACCATAAGTGTCACTAATGAATCTGTGTGATCTTTCATTTGTCTTTTAATAATGCTTTGGTCATTTTGTTAACGTCTTTTTCTAGTTTAGCATAGTCAATGATAATTTCTACGTCAATTACCGGACTTGGTAATTGACCATTATCTTCTACAAAGTTTATTAAACCTTCAACAAGATCCGTTCCAGGAAACTCTTTTATCTGGTCTCCTTTGAATTGTATCCGATTGCCGTCTCTACATATTAGACCAATGTTTTGAATATATTCCGTGGGAATACTTTTAATATCCAACTCACTTACAATATTTTGAAAGTTTCGGTCTCGCTTATGTATTGGCATCCGCAGTCGCCTTCATCTTTGGACGACCCCTTTTAGGTTTTAAATCCGGTGCCATCGCATAAGCTTCTTCGCGAAGACGTTTTGACTCTGCTTCATATGTAGTCGCTTGATCCAACATGTTTTGCGCCAATGCATTATCATCCATTACTGGATCATTTGTAGGCACTGCTTGGTCAATAGTTTGACTTGGGCTTAATGACGTTGCAGTTCTTGGTGGAGAATCAGTATCATCTACCATGCTATTTGCAATATCCTGTTCGCTCATGCCACTCTGTTGCTTTTGTATAATCTCATTGATTTCACTCAATAGAATACTAGTTGAACTATTAGGAGTCATTAGTATTTGTTTGGTTGGATACTTTTTTAAGTAACCTCGATTATTTAATTTTACCAACATGTTAATGCCGTCAGCAAACATACTTCTATGAGCAATTTGATAGAATTCATCTGCTTCTTGTCCAGCAGGCGATTCTACTACTCTAACAATATCATCATGTTCCATGTCTGGTAGTCTTTCAGTTTCAACTATCAAACAATTTTCAGGTTCTTTAACGTTACCATTTTCATCATAAATGTGTCTGAAAACTACAATACATTTTAAACCTGTGTTGGCTACTTGCCCAACGTGTTTCATATTAGCCATTATACCTCCTTACTGAGAAGCCGGAGCTTCTGCATTTTGGTTCTGTTGTTCGGCTACCGTTTTAATAAATGCTTCAATTTTATTGTAAACTGCACCTACTTGTGCGGCTTCATTTGCTCTGAAGGCACCTCTAGTCATTGCAATATCAATAATTTGTGCCGCATTTTGCAAATCTTGTACACCTAAACTCGGTGCTTCAGCTTCTGCAGGAGCCGCCGTTGTTGGTGCCTCGGTTACAGTTTCTGTTTTATTTTTCGCCATTGTTTACTCCTTATAACGAATTAACTACGCAGTTATTTATCATCTTTGATAGTACTGCTCATTTTATATGCCAAAATATTAGCTCTGAAGTCTTCATAATCTCTGTTATCTTCAAACCAGAACTGATAAATTTTGTGTCCAAGACTTTTTATAAAATAAAAGCCTCGAGTGCCTGCGAAATCTATTTCTTCTATGTTTGGATTCGTTTCAAATTCAACTACCAAACGTTGTTTGAGCATCTTTGCTATAACAGTAGAACCTTGTAGATGAACAAGGTCCTCCTCACTTAAACTATTTTTCTGCTCAACTATCCTCATATTATGCCGCTAATTTTTGATTAGGATTTTGATTATAGTAAACACTTTGACCAAAAGGTGCTTCGGGTTTACTGTAATTATTCTTTATCAAGAACAATGTATCACAGTAGTCTGGATCACCCCAACTTCTCCAAGGTTCGCCATCTGTAAACATAATGAACTGATCAGGCTCAATATCATTTTCTTTCATATAGTCCCAATTACAAACAAAGTCTGTACCGCCTCCACCAACAAGTTGATACTCTGTGATGTCACGTCCATCGTCATGTGTAAACTCATCATATGCATAAACTTTTGTATCAAAACTCCAAATTCGAATTCTGTATTGACCGAACTGATCCATAATACCTTTTACTTCACTTAAGAAGTCTGTAGCATCATTTTGTCCAATTGATCCACTAGCATCCATCGAAATACAAATATCAATCATTTGTTCTCTAGCCATTGCAGGAAGAACAACATTATTAAACTGACTCTTTCTATTAGGTGTCATAAATGTAAAGTCATTTTTCATATTGCTTTCAAGTGATACACGAACCAAAGCCTTCCAATCCATTTTAGGCTCTGTTAACTGTCCAACTATTCTTTGTATTTCAGCAGGAACATTACCAGCACCAACACTCTGTGCCGCCTGTATAACTGCATTTTTCAATTCATCTGAGATAGCTTTAGCATCATCTTTTGAGATAGTTGGCTTCTTACCTTTGCCTTTACCTTCGCCATCTTCTTCATTATCTCCGCTACCACCTGCACAAGGCTTGCCATCTTCGCCCTCACCTTCAACATCTAAATGGACATCAAGTGTCATTTTAATAGGTGCTTGGTTAGACTCTAAATCATCATATACATTTTCTGTATACCAATCATCGGAGTTGTATTTCTCATCATAACAAATTTTTACTTGATCAATAATCTCACCAATCTTTTCTCGCACCAACATGCCATTAATTTTGTAGTCACCAGCCATGTTCCAATATTGTTTGTTTCGGTCACCAACACGAAGAAAGTGTTCATATATACAATGTCCAATTTCGTGTCCTACTAAGAACACGTTCTGTTGAATATTCAAACTGTTTACAAAATTACGATTGTAAAAGAAGTGACGACCATCGGTAGCCGCCGTTGGGCACCAACCATCATCTGTTACATCTTTCAACTGTAGCCTACATGCAATATTACCAAAGAAAGGTTGATTAAACAACATCTTAACACGAGCAGTAACCAGTTTTTCTTTAGCTTCTTCTGACTCTTGTGCTTTCTGTTCTGGAGTTTTCTTAGCTTCTAACTCGGCTTCTTCAGCGAGTAGTTTCTTTCGCATCTCTTCCATGAAGTCTTTCATGTCAGTTTTAGTAGGATCTACTCGAGGAATGGGAGGTTGATTAACAGGAATATCATTTTCACTCATTGACCATTCATGTATTGTCCCTTGCATTCTTGCTTCTTCTATTTCTTCGTTTGTCCACTCATGTGACATGTTCTCACTCCAAATTTTTAATATACTTTATAGTAACACATCTTACTTATTTGTCAACCTTTTTAAATGATAGTAGAGCCCGTAGGCCCTACTATCTCCCAGGAGCATAGTCGCCTATGCCTGTTCAATCAGTTTACCATATTGTGCTATAAAAGGTTTATAGTTTTTCAACTGATTGAACTTTGGACGGATACCATATTTGCTTAAAGCAACTGTGGCTCCCATCACAACCATTTCGCTTTCGAAGTTCTTTTGAATGAACTCTAAGAAGTTATCAAACTTCTTGTTACCATCGTTATCGTTATCGAAAGCTTCTTTTAGCTCATAACATAGTGCAGTAGTCAATGAGTATTTTGCACTGATGTTGTCTGTTTTAAGGTCTTTTACCTTGCCATCAAGTATATCACTTGGGTTAGGAAGTTGACCACTTACCTCTCGGTGTGCTTTAAACTTGAGTGCAAGTCCTTCACCAATACCAGCGGCAACCATATCTGTTACCTCTTCTTCAGTAAAACCTTCAACATCATTGATAGTTTCACTTACAAAAGTCCAGCTTCGCGGAGTAGCAAACGAACGTTCGTTACTGCTCGCATCAAAGTTGTAAAGGTCGTTTTTAAACGTAGTAAGGTAACCAACTACATCAGGATGGATTTGGTTTTTAATAGCCCAATCCTGCCAAGTAGGAAAGTCTACACGAACTTCATAGTGTAAGAACCTGTTAGCCAAAGGCTTAGGCATTCTGTAAGTAACACCTTTATCAGTGTCACGGTTACCAGCCGCCGCAATTACAACATTGTCAGGCAACTTGTATTTTCCAATAGCACGGTTAAGAACTAGCTGGTATGCCGCCGCCTGTGTAGATGGGCTAGCACCATTAAGTTCATCTAAGAAAAGTATGATCACATCATACTGTGCCGCCATCTCCTCATCTGGGAGTTCATCAGGCGCACTGAATCGCATCTTGTTAGCAGTTTGATCGAAATAAGGATAACCTTTAAGGTCGGTCGGATCCCAAAGAGCCAATCGACAATCTATCAAATGAGCTTTTTTGCCTTGCTCAATATAAGCATTTTTAATTTGCTCAAATGTTTCGGACTTACCAATACCTGGAGGTCCCCAAACGAACATAGGTCGTTTAGTTTTGAAGTTATGCATAGCATACTTCTTAAGTTCTGTTAGTGTTACTTGACGGGTGTTTGTTTCAGTTTGCATAGCTATCTCCTGGGTTGTTTCTAACTATATGTATATTGTAGCATCTTTACGGTATTTGTCAACCTTTAAGATCCAGTTACCAAAGAAAGACTTCCATCTTCTTCTAATTCAAAATTCTCTACAAAGTAATGCCAATCACCAATTGCCAACTTTGCTTGCTGGTAGCAACTCTCAGCCGCTTTCCAAAGAGCACCAACTGTACCGTCTTCAGCAACGGCAGTAAATGTTATGTAAGTAACATCGTCCATGCTTTTAATTTCTTTAATGCATTTATAAGTAACTACCCTAGCTTTATCAGTTAGGATCTTCTGGTCTAAATTCAATATACCCGAATCCATTGACCAAACAGTTTCATATCCAAGTTCATCTTTAAGCTCATCATAATGTTCCATTTCAAGTTCAAACGCATCAACATCTTCAAAAACTGGAGTTTCAGTCTTATAAAGTGAAAGATTGTTTAGTGCTTCTGTTGTACCTGGGAAAAGTTCTTGCATATTTTTCTGTCCTTTTTGTTAACTTATACATACACTATAACACCAAGAACTCTTACTGTCAACCTTTTTATTCAGGAAAAGACAGAAAAATGTCAAAATAAATGCCATGACCATCTACTCTAACTTCAGGAGTTGTAAAACGTTTTGCTATTTTTTTGGTAAACAAGGGACTTTGTTTGAAGTTTGCTATTGCCAATGCTATTTCTGGTTCTATTTTAGGTTTAGATTTGAATGCTTCTTCCATAGGCATATATGCAGTTATAGTCCAGCCGGAGCCTTTTTCTTTGGTATTACTGTATTTTGCTTCGTAGAATTTCTGTTCATCGTAGTTAAATTTAACACCATTACGCCTAGCACCACGATGTGCTTGTAGAACAACTTCTTTCCAAATAACACCTTCGGCGACTGCTTGAGCCTCTTGTCTTTGGGCTCTATGGCTAGAGCTTAGAGATCGAAACAGACTCATCCACCATATTTATGGAATTTCAGGTATAGATTCTGTTAGTGTTTTACGCCAGATATTTAATCTTGTTGCAATTTCT
>MDTB01211366.1_pt1 | contig 14447 bp, 14 predicted proteins | sample 811161 | NCBI WGS metagenome assembly MDTB01 (sample SAMN05326650, study PRJNA326480) | marine metagenome | isolation source: seawater | place: Mediterranean Sea | collected 2009
AAACTTTATGAAGAGTTGTTAATATCGGCAAAAAGCGAAAAAACTTCACATCCTCTTATTTTTAAAGCGAGGGAGGAATTTATACCCTCAAAATTTTTATTCAATAAATTAAAAGAATTAAAAGAATCACTTTCCAATTTTAATTTAAAAAATATTTTCTTAATACTTAAAGATCTTGTACCCGAATGGGAAAATTCAGAAGTTTAAATATTATTTACCATCTCCAAGACCCCAAAAATTAAATCCCAATTTTATTAAATCCTCTTTATTAACAATAGAACGACTATCGAAAACCCATGCAGGTTTTCTCATTCTAGAAAATATCTTCTCCCAATCAAGGCTGAAGTATTCTTCCCATTGTGTTAAAAGAACAACGGCATCAGCAGAATTAACCGCTTCAATTAAGTTTTCATTATACGACCAAGAACCTGTAGATTTTGATGTAACATTTATCACTTTTTCTATATCGTCATGAGATACGATTGGATCATGAATAATAACATGCGCACCGTTATCTATTAAATACTGCGTAATGTAAATCGCAGAAGATTCCCTTGTATCATTTGTATTTGGTTTAAAGGCAAAACCAAATAAGGCAATTTTTTTCATAGTTACAGTTCCAAATAACTTTTCTACTATAATTTTGGAAATTCTTAATCTTTGCCAATTATTAATCAGTAGAACTTGTTCCCAATAATTACTAACTTCCTCTAATCCATAATATCTACACAAATAAACTAAATTTAAAATATCTTTTTGAAAACAACTCCCTCCAAATCCTGGACTAGAAGATAAAAATTTATTTCCTATTCTATTATCTGATCCTACTACTCTTGCTACTTCATTAATATCTGCTCCTGTTTTCTCACATAAAGCAGAAATAGCATTTATGGAACTTACTCTTTGAGCAAGAAATGCATTTGAAGTTAATTTTGATAGTTCACTACTCCATAAATTTGTAAATAAAATTTTGTGTTCAGGTATCCATCTTTTATAGATATTTTTCAATGCTTCTAATGAATCGTCTTCATCTCCGCCAATCAGAACTCTATTAGGGTTTTCTAAGTCAGAAATAGCATTACCTTCGGCTAAAAATTCTGGACTTGATATTATAGAAAAAGTTTTTTCTAACTCATTTTTTCTTTCAGAACATTTCAATATTGTCTCTATAAGTTCTGCTGTTCTTACTGGAACAGTACTTTTCTCAACAACTATTGTGTGTCCCTGCGCAAACTTTGCGACTTGCCTAGCACTTGATTCAACCCATTTTAGATCACTAGCGTATCCAGCTCCAAAGCCAGTAGTTTTTGTGGGAGTATTTACAGATATAAAAATCATATCTGCATTTTTAATTGAATTTTCAATATCACAAGAAAAAAACAAATTTATCCCTCTATTTTTTAAAACTATCTCTGAAAGTCCTTTCTCAAATACAGGAAAAAATCTGGGATCATTACTATTCCATGCACTAATTTTTTCTTTATTTATATCTACCAGCGTAATATTTATATCTGGACAATATTTAGATAAAACTGCCATGGTTGGACCACCTACAAATCCAGCACCAATACAACAGATATTGTTAATTCTCAATTTGGTCTATAAAACTTACAGCATCCTAAATTGATATGTCTCTATCGTAAAGTTAATTGACGCATCCTGTATAATAAATTACATTCTTTTGGAAGTCGAAGGTGCAAAGAATACTAATAACAGGAGTTGCAGGATTTATTGGTTTCCATTTATCGAAGCGAGTTTTAAGGGATGGTTACCCTTTAATAGGAATAGATAATATTAATAATTATTATGATACTTCTTTGAAAATAAGTAGATTAAAAGAGTTAGATATTTATGCAAAAGATTTAAATTCTGATTGGAAATTCTTTAAAACTGACTTAGTTGATCAAAAATCGTTAAAGAAGATATTTGAACAATATAATCCAACTGTTATTATTAATCTAGCCGCTCAAGCTGGGGTAAGATATTCAATAGAAAATCCCCAAGCTTACATTAATTCAAATATTGTAGGTTTTATTAATATTCTTGAACTTTGCAAAGAATTTAACATTACCAATCTACTTTATGCGAGTAGTAGTTCTGTTTATGGTGGTAATACTAAGTTCCCATTTTCAGAAAAAGATCCGGTAAATCATCCTGTGAGTATTTACGCCGCTACTAAAAGATCGAATGAGCTTATGGCTCATTGTTATAGTCATCTTTTTAAAATGCCATCAACAGCTTTAAGATTTTTTACTGTTTATGGTCCATGGGGAAGACCTGATATGGCACCAATGATTTTTACAAAAGCTATTTTTTCTGGAAAACCTATTGATATTTATAATTTTGGAGAAATGTGGAGAGATTTCACCTATATAGATGATGTAGTTGAATCAATAATAAAACTGATAGATAAGCCTGCAGAGAAACGTGATGCATTTGATAAGAAAAATCCTGATCCCTCCATAAGCTGGGCTCCACATGAGATATTTAATATTGGTAACAATTCTCCAATAAAGCTAATAGAGTTTATTCAATTACTTGAACAAGAAATAGGTATTAAGGCTATAAAAAAGTTTAAATCTATTCAGAAAGGTGATGTAGAAAAAACATTCTCCGATAATTCCTTAATTGAAAAGAAGACAGGCTTTAAACCTAATACATCAATAAAAAAAGGAATAAAGAATTTTATTGATTGGTATAAAGAATTCTACATACTTAAAAAGTCTTAAAATCCTTAATATTTTTTTGGTGCCAATTCCAAGAATCTTGACACATATCTAAAAGTTTTTTTTGAGGGCTCCAATCAAGTATTTCTCTCGCAAGATGATTGTCTGCAACAACATAAGATGCATCTCCAGCTCTTCTATCTTCAAAAAAATACGGAATTTTACAATCGCAAACGATTGAAAAAGTATTAATGACTTCCATTACACTTATCCCAACACCAGTACCAATATTTAAATTTAAAAAAACTGATTTTTTATCCATTAAAAATTCTAATGATGCTAAGTGTGCAGATGATAAATCAACTACATGTATATAGTCACGTATACATGTGCCGTCTTTTGTTGGCCAATTATTGCCAAATATTGGTATTTTTTCGTTAGAGCTTAATTTATTCATTAGTACTGGGAATAAATTTGTTGGTACAACTTTTGGATTTTCACCAATCAATCCTGATTCATGAGCTCCAACTGGATTAAAGTATCTAAGATTAATTATTCTCCAATCTTGAGATTCTTCGTTATGAACGTCTTTTAAAATCATTTCGATTACTTGCTTGCTACGTCCATAGGGATTTATAGGTTTTAATTCTGATTTTTCATTTATCAAAGTATTAACTTTAGGATCATAAATAGTAGCACTGCTACTAAAAACAATTGATCTGCAATTATTTTTTTTCATTACTGCAAGTAGAGTCATCGTGCCCACAACATTTACATCCCAATATTCAAAAGGTTTTAATATTGATTCATTAACGGACTTTAATCCTGCAAAATGGATAACAGCATCAATTTCTTTATTTTGCTTTTTAGCATCTAAAAATACTTTTTCTAAAAAGGATTTATCTCTAATGTCCCCTTTTTTAAAGATGATTGATGAATTTGAAATATTATATTCAATTTTGACAAGATCTTTAAGTTGAGAAATCGAATTAGATGAATTATTTATTAATGAATCAATAATTATTAGATTATAATTTTTCCTTAGAAGCTCTACACAGGTATGACTGCCTATAAAACCAAGTCCTCCTGTTGCTAGGATAGTTTTCAAGAATATAAATTAAACTTTCACCATAATAAATAATCCGATAAGATTAATTATGATTGATTAATAAGGTTTAACATAAATAAAATTTTTAAGTAATTAATTAACTATTTAAATAATAGATAATTCTTAATAATTAATTGTTTATACTGTATTTACAGCTAATTAAAGAATAAATTAGTTTTATGACTTCAAATCCAATAATCCCAATAATTTTATGTGGTGGTTCAGGGACTAGACTTTGGCCTTTATCTAGAAAAAGCTTTCCTAAACAATTTTTAACACTAAATTCTGAAAATGAAAAATCACTTTTTCAAGAGACACAAGAAAGAATAAAAGGATTAGAAAATTCTCAAAATCCTATCATAATTTGTAATGAGGAGCATAGATTTGTAGTTGCCGAACAAATGCGAGAAATAGATATAAAACCGCAATCAATACTATTAGAACCTTTCAAAAGAAATACTGCTCCTGCGATTACTATCGCAGCCCTGAAATCACTTCAAATAGAGAATGATCCAATTCTCCTCGTGCTTTCCTCAGATCATCAAATAAAAAACAACTTAAATTTTATCGAAACAATAGGAAAAGGATTAAAATTTGCCGAGCAAAATAAGCTAGTGACATTTGGGATCATACCAGATCAACCTAATACTGGTTATGGATATATTGAAAGTGAGGAGCCTTTCAAAAAAGGCGTAATCGAAGGTGTTAAAATTAAAAAATTTTTTGAAAAGCCAGACCTTGATTTGGCAAAAAAATTCTATATGCAAAAAACTTTCACATGGAATAGTGGAATATTTTTATTTAAAGCTAAAAAAATAATAAATGAAATTCAGAAATTTCATCCCGATATACTAACAATATGTAAAAAAGCTTTAGAAGGTAATTTTTATGACCTTGACTTTCAAAGAATAAATAAAGACATTTTTGGCAAATGTACCGACATATCGATAGACAATGCAGTAATGGAAAAAACTAATTCTGGAATTGTAGTCCCTTTAGATGCAGGATGGAGCGATATAGGAAGTTGGAAATCTGTATGGGAAATATCCAATAAGAATAAAGATGGAAATGTAATTCAAGGGAAAGTATTAGTACAAGATTCTAGTAATTGCCTATTTAAAAGTGATAACAGATTAGTGGCTGGAATTGGATTAAATAATCTAATAGTGATCGAAACAGATGATGCTTTATTAGTTGCTGATAAGGAAAAATCACAAGAAATTAAAGATTTAGTAAAACAACTTCAAGCAAACAACATTCCAGAAGGTCAAAATCATAAAAAAATATACAGACCCTGGGGAAATTATACCTCGATAGTTGAAGACGATCGCTGGCAAGTGAAGTTAATTTGCGTTGATCCTGGAGAAAAATTATCACAACAGATGCATCATCATCGTTCTGAACATTGGGTGGTTGTAAGCGGGACTGCTAAAGTTGAAATAGATAATAAAGAATTTATTTTAACTGAAAATCAAAGTACCTATATTCCTTTAGGTTCAAAACATAGACTTTCAAATCCTGGGAAAATTAAATTGGTGTTAATTGAAGTTCAAAGTGGAGCCTATCTAGGAGAAGATGATATTAAAAGGTTTGAAGACAATTATGGAAGAGTTAATGTCAAAGGATGATAATATTGTAAAACAAACTTAAAATTCATGAAATATGTTTCCAATGACGATATTAATAAAGAGGATTTTGGGCTAAATAAAGTTGCTTTAATTACTGGTATTACTGGACAAGATGGGAGTTATCTAGCAGAGTTTTTACTAGAAAAAGGATATGAGGTGCATGGGATAAAAAGGAGATCAAGCAGTTTTAATACATCAAGAATAGATCATCTTTATGAGGATCCTCATATTCTTTCCTCTAAATTCATACTTCACTATGGTGATCTAACAGATAGTTCAAATTTAATAAGAATTATTCAACTCGTTAAACCTGATGAAATTTATAATCTAGGTGCCCAAAGTCACGTGGCAGTAAGCTTTGAAACGCCAGAATATACAGCCAATAGTGATGCAATAGGAACATTACGTATACTTGAGGCTATCAAAATTTTAGGTCTCACCAAAAAAACAAAATTTTATCAAGCAAGCACAAGTGAGCTTTATGGAAAAGTTCAAGAAACTCCTCAAACAGAAAATACCCCTTTCTATCCAAGAAGTCCCTATGCCGTAGCGAAACTCTATGCTTATTGGATCACTGTTAATTATCGTGAAGCATATGGTCTTTATGCCTGCAATGGAATTCTTTTCAACCATGAAAGTCCAAGGAGAGGGGAAACTTTTGTCACTAGAAAAATTACGAGAGGCCTATCTAGAATTAATGCTGGATTAGATGAAGTTTTGTTCTTAGGAAATTTAAATTCCAAAAGAGATTGGGGTCATGCTAAAGATTATGTTGAAATGCAATGGTTGATGCTTCAACAGGAATCCCCTGAAGACTTTGTAATTGCCTCAGGAAGAGCCGAAACAGTTAGGAGATTTGTAGAAATATCAGCTGAATTTTTAGGATGGGAGAAAGATTCCAATGGAAACTCAATTTTATGGGAAGGCCAAGGAATTGATGAGATTGGTATAAGATTTGATAACAAAAAAATTGTAATTAGAATAGACCCTAGATATTACAGACCGACAGAAGTAGATCTTTTAATAGGAGAATCTCAAAAGGCTCATGAAAAGCTAGGTTGGAGACCAAAAATATCCTTAGAGAATTTAATAAAAGAAATGATAGATTTTGATAAGAAAGAGGCCGAGAAAGAGCTGCAGCTGATCGAAAAAGATACAAAATTTGCTCAAAAACAAAATCAAGAGAAATAAATGTCATTATCAGAAATTCATTTTGGGAAAATAAAATTTTCTAATCATTTACCATTTGTTTTAATAGGGGGAGTAAATGTTTTAGAAAGTGAGTCATTTGCTGAAGAAAGCGCCGAATACTACCAGAAAATTTGCAAAAAGTTAGATATACCTCTTGTTTTTAAAGCTTCTTATGATAAGGCAAATAGATCTTCTAACCAATCATTCAGAGGGCCTGGATTAAAAAAAGGTTTATCAATTTTAAATGGAATTAAAAGAAAATATAGTATTCCCGTTATTACAGATGTTCACTCGCCCTCGGAAGCTTATGAAGCTGCGCAGATATGTGATTTGATACAACTTCCTGCTTTTTTGGCTCGCCAAACAGATTTAATAAAAGCAATGGCAGAAACAAATAAAATTATAAATATTAAAAAACCACAATTTATAAGTCCATCACAAGTTAAAAATATAACAAATAAATTTAAGAGTTTCGGCAACGAAAAACTTTTAATTTGTGAGAGAGGAAGTTGTTTTGGATATGATAATCTAGTCGTCGATATGCTAGGTTTTGGTGTTATGAAGAAAACCTGTAACAACGCTCCATTAATCTTTGATGTTACTCATTCATTGCAATGCAGAAACTCTAACGAGTCTATTTCTGGAGGTAGGGGGGAACAAGTTTTTGAGTTAGCAAGATCTGGAATCGCAATAGGAATTTCCGGAATTTTTATAGAATCACACCCTAATCCAGAAAAAGCACTTTGTGATGGGCCTAGTGCACTAAAACTTGAACTATTAGAGGATTTTTTACGAGATATAAAAGCCATAGATAATATAGTAAAAAAACAAACTAAAACCAATATAAAATGAAACAGATTTATAAAAAATTAGCGGTTTATATAAGAAATAAGTTCGCCTCATTTGCAACCATATTCCTTTCAAAAAAAAGAATTTGTAAATCTTCTTTTTCCCCTTCAGCATGTGAACTTAGTTTCTTAAGAAGACCTATTGATAAATCAAAAATAGACTCAAGACTAATAAATCTTACCCAGGAATTATTAAAAATTTATACTTCAATTGAGCCTGTTTCTTTTGATATTGCAAATGGAAATACAGTTTTGAATTCAACTTGGAATAAAGAATTAAATTCAATAAATGGAGAGCATTATTTTTTAATTCAACTCCTTTGTGAATATTTAAAACCAAAAATAGTTTTAGAAATTGGCACATTTTTAGGATCTTCTGCAAGGATATTTCTAAATAATAAAAATTTAGAGCTTTTTTATACCTACGATATAATACCCTGGCAAGAATTTTCGAATAGTTATTTATATAAAGAAAAAAAAAATATTATAAATGACAAATTCATACAGCATCTTGATGATTTAGGTATAGATTCAAACTTTGAAAAGCACAAAAGTATATTTCAAAATTGTGATTTAATTCTTCTAGATGGCCCAAAAAATAGAATTTTTGAACAGAAGATTTTTAATTATTTAATTAATTTTAAACCAGCAAAACCAACTTATATACTAGTTGATGATATCTATCTATCAACAATGGTTGATTTGTGGAATGAAATTCCATTTAAGAAAATCGATCTCTCATTTATTGGGCATTGGTCAGGTTCAGGATTATTTATATGGGAATGAATGAAATATCTTCAGAAAATATTCTTATAATTACCTCATGTTTATATCCAAACAAAATTACAACTGATTTTAAAAGTGTTATTGGTTCATTGGAAAAGAGAATAAATAGATATATATATACAGTTGAACAATTAAAAATAAAGAGATTCGATAAAGCTTATTTTATAGATAATTCAAAATATAAAATTAGAGATTTCCCAAAATTGCACGAAATTCTTAAACTTAAAAATATCGAAATTATAAATATTAAACCAAGTAAATATTCATATCAAAGAGGTAAAGGATTTCAAGAAACTGAGATGATAGATTACATATTAAAAAATCATGATTGTAATACAAACTTTTTCAAAATAACTGGGACTATTCCTCTAACTAACTTACATAAATTAACAACAATATTTCAAAGGTTAATGCAAATAAATGATAAAAGGCTATTCTCCTCGAAAATATCCTACATCAATAAAACAATTGATACAAGATTTTTCTATACAAATAAAAAAACATGGGAAGTATTTATTGAAAACTATCGGAAATTCATAGATGAAAAAAATAATATATATATTGAACATTTATTATTTTTTTTCTGTGAGTTAAGAAAAATTAAATTAAATCTTTTTTATCCAAAAACTGGTAAGAAGATTTTTGTCGATGGAAATGGTAAAAGATATAATTATTCAAAAATGGAATATTTACTAAATAAGCTATCACTTTACTAATGTTTTTATCCATAATTACACCATTCAAAGGTGAAATAAAAAAATTAGAAAAAACTCTTGAATCATATAAAGAGTTTCTAGTTAACTTAAAATTTGATTATGAAATTTTATTGATAACAGCAGAATATATCAAGGTTTTACCAAAACTAAAGAACTTTGAAAAATTAAAAATAAATCTCTTAAAAGAGGATGAAAGCAAAGGTATCTATACTGCTATGAATATTGGAATAAATTCATCAAAAGGTAAATATCTAATTTTTATTAATTGCGGTGACATTATTACAAAATCTTTCACAGACTTAATAATTTCCAAAAAAGATTTAATAAAAGAAAATAAAAAATTATTTTCTTTTACAGTTTCACAAAAAAAAAGAAACTCGAATTCTTTAAGAAGAAGAATACCGCCAAGATCAAAATATGCGGGGTTAATTTCAAATCCATGGTCGCATTGTGGTATCTTATTTCCAGGGAAAGAAATTAGAAATAGTAATTATGAAATTAAATACAAATGTGGTGCGGATTATGAAAAAGTTTTAAATCTTTTATTTAAAAATAGCTTGAAATATAAATCTTTTTTTTTAAAAAAACCTGCAATAATTCTGGATATAGATTGTTTTAGTTTTGAAAATAAAAAAATTTGCTTACAGGACTTAAGATTAATAAAAAGAAAATATTTTAAAGATAAAAATATAATAATAAAAATCTACAGCAATATAATATATTTATTTTTTTACTTTGAACAATTTTTAAAAAAAAATATTCAATAAAAACTGATGGCTAAGAAACACTATAAAAATTTACAAGAAGGAGTATCTGTTTTAATTCCAACTTTAGGTAATTTTTATTTCTATGATTTTAAGAAATTAATAAAAAAACTTATAAGCGAAGATCTGATTTTTTTAAAAATAAAGTTTGAGATATTAATAATATTTAATCAAGAAGAACAAACTTTAATCTATAAAAAATTACAAAAAGAGTATAAATTAGATTCAAATATAAAAATTTATCATGAATCTAAAAAAGGTATAGTTAATGCATTAAATACTGGAATAAAACATTCTAATTATTCACTAATTGCCAGACAAGATGATGATGATAAATCTCTCCCTCTAAGAATTAAAAAAACGATAGATTTTCTTATTAAAGGAAATTATGATTTAGCTTTTACCAAAAGCATTTTAATCAAAAACAAATCTATAAAATACTGGGATAAAGAAGTAAATAATCGACTTAAAATACAACTTCTTTTTTATAATCCATTTGTACATGCCACTATGATAATTAAAAAAGAATTAATATTGAAAGTGAATGGATATAAATTCAGGAATGGAGCAGAAGATCATGAATTATTTTTGAGGTTAGCTTACGACGATGCAAAATTTGGATTATTAAAAGAATATCTTTATGAATATAATTTAGATAATTCTATAAGAGGTAATGGAGTTAAAAGGTCATTTACAAATTATATAAGATCTTTGAAATTGATTTTTTCTAACTGCTTTAGATTTAAGATAAGAATCTATGCATTGATTGCCCTCATACCCTCTTTCATATTTCAAACTTGTGTTTTAACAAAAAATCTATTTAAATTGAACTAGATATCCCTAATAGAAAACTGTAAAAAAGACTTTTAACCAAAATTTTTGATTTATATTAAAAGTATCCAATAGAAAAAAATTACCTATTAAACTAGGTATCTCATTAGCTATTTTTAACAAATTAACTTTTAAAACTAAATAAAGTATTTATTAGCAAATTTTATTTTAAGCTTATCTACATTTTGACTTATACGTTTTTCTTGATCTAATCGAGGATTAACATATTTTTTTGAAATATATTTACTTATTAGTCTTCTGCCAAAAGCTTTTAAAGGATATATTTTGTCTGGATAAATAATTAAAGTTGATAGCGAGCCAGAAGAACATATTGGCAAATAAATTTTTAAATTTTTATTTGAAAGTAAAAGTAAATCTATTAAAATTTCAAGAGGTAAGTTAGAAATTTCCTCATATATTTTAATTTCCTTGTTTATATTATTTCCCCAGATTGTTTTCTCAGAAATTAATTGAAGTTTTTCTATAGATGATCCAGGATGAGGTTTGAACAAAATTGAATCAAGGTCTAAATTTCTCGACATTTTTTTAAGATATTCATCATACAAATTAACTTCATCTTCTAAGCTTGCTCTTTTAGTTTCATAAAAAGTAGTTCCTGGATAAATAAGAATTTGATTATTATGAGATATTTCTTTTAAAAAAACTTTTAAAAAGCCGGCAATTCTTATTAATTTATTTTCATTTATATAACGAATTGATCTTCTTACAAAAACAGCTTCTAGCATTTGGAAATTTGAGCAATTTAAATATTTGTCATAAGATTTATTCACGTTATACATATAATAAATATGCAAATATTTTTTAAAATTAGGCTTTATATTTTTTATCCCTTTTTTATCCAGCCAAAAAGGCCTTGCTTTTATTTCCAAAGATAGGAATCCATCTCCTACTAACAAATAATTATCAAATTCTAAATTATTAATAAAAGGAAATTTTTTGAATTGTTCTTTAAGCCAATAAGGTCTAGGCTGTACCAGAAATAATTGGGTTTTAGAAAAATTTTTATGAATTAATATTTTTATTTTTATAAACAAATATACAAAGATCTTAGATAAATTATTATTCACTTTCAAAATTTCAAACTTATTCGTATCTCTCAATTTCAAACAATTATTTAAATTTTTAAAATCAATATTGCTTTTACAGTTTGGATCAATTTTTGTTGGAAATTGCAACATAATAAATATTTTATTTTTTGTTTTAACCTCTTGATCTGTTTTTAAGTAATATTGAAGAGTAGTAGCAAATCCTAATTGACTAGATAATGAAGAAAAAGAACAGATATAAATAAGATCTCGTGAACTTATAAGCAATTTAAATAATTTCTTAAAAAATAAAATCATCTTACAATATTTTTTTATTTATAAATATAAAAAATCAACTTTTCATTTTTGCAATTAATCTTGCTTCTTCTAAGTGTTTATAGGTATCTACTGACAAAGATTCTCCGTCAACTTCGAAAGTATGTATTTTATAACCTGCTTCAATAATTTTTAATTGCTCTAAACTCTCTAATTCCGATAATTTAGACTTTTTAAGGTCTGACCATCTAGCTAAAACATCACCCCTATAACCATAAATACCTGCATGCCCCCAGTAAGAATAATATTTATGCCATTCCTCTTTATTAACACCTCTAACATAAGGTAATGCTAATCTCGAAAAATATAAGGCTTGATTATCATTTCCAACTAAAGTTTTAACAACATTTGGATCATGTATTTTATGCGGTGGTAATTTATATATTGGAGTTAAAACATCTGGTTTTGGATTTCTTTTATGAAATTCAGTACACATTAAATCAATAATCTTACTATCTAAAAATGGCTGGTCGCCCTGTACATTAATGATAAGAGAATTTCTCAAATTTTTTTGGCTGATTATTTCATGTAATACTGAAGATATTCTTTCACTTCCAGAAGAACAATCTTTCCTTGTAAAAAATATTTCAATATTTAATTTTTTACCTTCTTCAGAAATCTTTTTATTATCAGTACATAGTACAACTCTTTGAGGAAATTTTGCCTTAAGACAACTTTCTATAACTCTCTCAATCATGCTTTTACCATTTATGTCAGCCAAGACTTTTCCAGGCAATCTACTTGACTCAAGCCTAGCAGGAATTGCAATAATAGTTTGTGACGACACCATTTCGACTAGTCCCATAATTTAACAGCTTCATCTCTTGCAGCGAACCATTTTGCTGCCAATTCGCCACCCATTAGTCTCTGAGATTTAAACCAAGGTCCTCCAAGTGTCCAATGTAAAAAGCCTTTAGAAGATACTTCATTACTTTCTTGAACATCAACTAGATAATTCCATTTAGAATCTATCTCACCTATCTCATTTTCATTTTCTAACCAATGAAATCTGTGTAAATCCAATCCAGATGCAGAATTAACATATTCAATTGAAAGTGCTTTACATTTTTCGCAGTTTAAAAGCATCATTGAACTCCAATTTTTTTTGGGATATATAGTTTGTTTTTCTCCTAGAAATTTATATTGCTCTTTAGGTTTATGTTCATGTTTCACACACATTACTGAAAATCTATCTTCTCTACAATTCCATAACTTTGTAACATCCTCTTCGCAAAGCATATCACAGTCCATAAATATTGCCCAACCCTTAAATCCCATTAAGTGTGGTACTAAAAATCTTGTAAAAGAAAAGTCGGTGCTTTGATTAGGATCTCTTGGTCTTTTATATATATCTTGGTTTATTAATTGTTGAGTTTGAATTAAAGATATTGATAATGGATAACTTGAATGAGTATTCAAACTATCTATCAATACATTAGTTGCGGCTCGCTCTCTTTTGTCAAAGCCTATAAAAATAGGTATCATCGACCTTATTATAATTATTAATCTAATAATAAAATAAATTCAGATATTTCTTTGTTAATTTACTTTTTGTAAATAAATATAATTGTTATATTATATAATAAAAACTTTGACAATTGAAAGAATTATCGATTTCTATAGTTCTGTATAAAACACCTCTTAAACAAATAGAAAGATGTATAAATTGCCTTTTGCCGTATAATAAAATTGCAGATTTATACCTAATTGATAACTCTCCAAAACGTGACTTAGAAAAAGTGAAAAACTTATTTCAAGGAGCTAAATATGTTTTCCTAAATTCAAATCAAGGTTATGCAAGAGGTCACAACGTTTCGCTAAGATTAGCTTCAAAAAGTAAATGTAAATATCACTTGATATTAAATGCTGACTGTTATTTTGATCATTCAATTATAAAAGATTTGATTTCAATAATGGATAAAAATAAGAAAACCGGTTTAATAATGCCAAAAATTTTAAATCCTGATGGCTCTATCCAAATGTTATGTAAATTAATACCAAAACCTATAGATTTGTTAACAAGTTATTTACTAAAAATAATTGGTATTAATTCTTTCAAAGCAAAACATGTAATGAGTGAGTCTACTCATAGTAAAATAAGCTTAGTTCCATATTTATCAGGATGTTTTATGTTTATAAGATGGGAAACACTAAAAGATATTGGTTTTTTCGATAATCGTTTTTTTATGTATGGTGAAGATATTGATTTAAGTAGAAGAATTGCTGAAAAATACTTAACAATTTACTTACCAAAATATTATGTATATCATGATCATGGAAAAGGCTCATTTAAATCTTTTAGAATATTTTTAATACATATCAAAAATATTATTATTTATTTCAATAAATGGGGTTGGATTTTTGATAAAAAAAGAAAAGAAATAAATTATAAATCTAAAAAATTTAACTCTAGAGATTTTATTACATAAGATTTTTATGAAAATATTTCCATGGCTGAGAACAAGAAAATTATTTTTGGTTTTATCTTTAATAGATTGTCTAATAATATTTTTTATATCAATATTAG
>MDTB01023629.1_pt1 | contig 14446 bp, 14 predicted proteins | sample 811161 | NCBI WGS metagenome assembly MDTB01 (sample SAMN05326650, study PRJNA326480) | marine metagenome | isolation source: seawater | place: Mediterranean Sea | collected 2009
GCTGCTGGTGTTGCTGTCATTCGAATATCTGGCAGTGATGCGTATAATATAGCCCTAAAAGTCACAAAAAAAGACGCTTTACGAGCCCGCTACGCACACTACACCAAGTTTTATGATGACAGCGCTGCGCTGGTAGACCAAGGCATCATCCTTTTTTTCCCCGGCCCCAATTCTTTTACCGGCGAAGATGTAGTGGAGTTACAAGTGCACGGTGGTATATATATTGTTAGCAGCATTGTCAATACCGCTATAGCCTATGGAGCCGTATTGGCAAAACCAGGAGAGTTTACAGAGCGCGCATTTTTAAATGGCAAAATAGACCTTGTTCAAGCTGAGGCTGTATGTGATTTAATACAAGCGCAGTCACAGAAGCAGGCACAATCAGCTGCTGCTAGCTTACAAGGGGTCTTCTCTGACAAGATATCACAGTTTCAAACGTCTTTAGAGCGGATTCGTGTTGAGGTAGAGGCCGCCATTGATTTTTCTGAGCAGGCCATACCAACACAAAGCATGCAAAGTATACAACTGCGTATTGCTGAGCTTGAGAAACAAATGACAAGCTTCCAAGAAGCTGTCGCTAGGGGCATTAAAGAGCGACGAGGACTACAAATTGTATTATGCGGCGCGCCGAATGTAGGCAAGTCTTCACTATTGAACTACCTCACTCAAAATGAGACGGCTATTGTTACAGATATTCCAGGAACAACTAGAGACTTATTGCATGCAGAGTTTGCACACAATGGCCACTTTTTTCATATCACAGACACTGCCGGACTTAGAGAAAGCGATGACCTGGTAGAGCAGCTAGGCGTAGAAAAAGCACAAAAAGCCATTACCGAAGCAGATTGTATCTGGCTGCTAGAAGATATTTCACAGCCTAGTAAAGACCCGCAACGCGATTATCTAAAAAATATAGATGTCACCAAAACGATTCGTATCGGCAATAAGCTTGATCTTAGCGACAAGCCCAGCAATAACAACTATGACTTTATGATTTCAGCTAAAAACGGTACCGGTGTTAATGAATTATTAGACAGTCTTTGTGATAACTTCTTTGCACAAACAGAAGCAACCACCTTTTCTGCTAGAGCAAGGCATTTGCAGCATGTACAAGAATGTATTAAACAACTAAATCTAGCACAGCAACAAAGCCATCTACACTTAGATCTTGTGGCTGAAGACCTCAGTGCTGCACAGCATTCTCTTGCGTCTATTCTAGGTTCTTATAGCAGTGAAAACCTTCTGGATGCTATTTTTAGAACATTCTGTTTAGGAAAGTAATATTATATCCCTTGAAAACGGCTGTGTTTCATGTAAATATTAGTCATCCTGAGTATAAGTCATTAATGAGTAATATTGCGATAATAGTGCCAGCTAGACATGGCAGCACGCGCCTACCAGCCAAAGCACTAGCAAAAATACGCGATAAGCCACTAGTTTGGTATGTGTGGCGCCAAGCGATTAACTGCGCTCTAGGAGATGTATTCATAGCAACGGATCATGATGATATTGCCAGCACAGCAAAAGCTTTTGGGGCCAATGTTATTATGACACCCACCTCTTGTCATACCGGAAGCGATAGAGTTGCTGCAGCAATAAACACCTTACCCAAAAACTACGATATCATTATCAATGTTCAAGGAGACCTACCCTTTATTGACCCACAAGAAATAAAAAAAGTTATTCAACCAATCGAGCAAGGCTATGACGTGGGCACCTTAGTGACTTGTATGGAGGAGTCTCAGCAGCAAAATAGAAATTGTGTAAAGGCTATCGTCTCAACATCTGAGGCAAGCGCTATTCACAGATGCCACTGGTTTTGTCGAGCGGCTCTTACCTATGGCCACTATCATTTAGGTGTTTACGCCTACAGAAAAGACACCTTGGCGCATTTTACCTCAGTACACCCACACCCACTTGAGCGTACTGAGAGTCTAGAGCAGCTACGATTTCTAACCTTGGGTTATACCATAGGCGCATCACTAATCAGTTCATTATCTCTAGAAGTTAACACGCTTGAGGACTTAACCGCAGTGCGACGATATGCTGAGGTTGTTGATATACCTGCCCTTGAGCAATGATTATCTTTTCTGACAAAAGTGCAGCATCGTTTTTTTAATATTTTTTTGGTCAATAATGTGTGGCCCAGTATATATACTTGGCGGCACAATACCATGCGCTAGATATAAGCTTAATAGCGTAACAGAAAAGTAGCCCATCAGAAACGGCTGTCTATCTACAGCACAGGTTATAAGGCCATCATCAATGCCCTTCAAAACATCTTGGGTAAGATCAAAGCAGCAGGATTTATCAGGAATAGGCCTTTGTTCTCTAGATAACACTTCTAAGGCACCAACAAAGGCCCCAGATAATTGAACATTATAGGATAGAACAGTATTGGCACCAGTTTTTTCTAAAGTTTTGATTACCTGCTGTATGGATTGAGCTTTATCGCTAACATTAAGAAATAGGTCTATAATACTATTCGGATCAATACCATGCTCTTGCAAGTATGCTTGTACACCAATATCTCTCTGGTTATAAAGATCTGACTCACCTTTTTTATAGTTTCTAAGTATTATGACCTTATCACTGGCACCTATATTCAGCCTCTGAAGACCAACCATCCCCTCTTTAAACATATTGCTACCAATATTGGCGATAGCACGAGGTTCTACGTCCTTGGGTGCAAGGAGATAAACAACGGGAATACCTTTATCCATAATTTCTTGCAACATATCTTTATGAGAATGAAAGTCAGGTAAGGTAATAATAACCCCGTTTGAGGACTTTTGCGAGATCGCTTTGAGGATATTATGCATATCAGAGTAAATATTACTGTAGTTATACTCACCTGTACATGAAGGCGTGTGGTACCTAATATTGACACCTTGCATTTGGCTGGCTAGCAAAACACCGGCTCGTACCGGAATCCAGTAAGGGTTTACACTAGTATAAAACTGTGTCGGATCAAACATAACAATATCAATTTCAGCCATGATAAAATTCTCAAATAATATTTACAAAGTGATATAGCACAGTAGTGCAGAGTTAGCATAAAAAACTATAAAAAATAATCGAATGCAAACACCAACACGCTAACCTCTATCTTTTTTGGCTAAACATTAACAGGGTTTCCTTGATATTCTTTTGGTTAATAACAAACGGACCAGTTTTAATGTTTGGTGGCATGATGCCGTTAGCTAAGTAAAGTCCAAGCAAAGTAACCGATAAATAACCAATAAGAAACGGCTGTTCATCAATTGCACAGGTAATGTTACCCTTATCAATACTGTTTAAAACTTTCTGTGTTAAATCAAAACAACATGCTTTACTAGGTATAGGCTTGTTTTCTTGGCTAAGCGTCTCTATAGCGTTAACATAGGCGTTAGATACTTGTACGTTATAAGATAAGATAGTACTGATTTCATTTTTTTTAAGGGTATTAATTATCTGTTGCTCTGGGTTGGAATCTGGGCCAACGTTAACAAATAGTTCACTGACATTGTTTTGATCTATACCCTTTTCCTCTAAGTAAGCTTCAATACCTTTATCACGCTGCGCAAACATATCAGACAGTCCTTTCTTAAAGTTTCTAAGAATAAGAACCTTGTCTTTTTCATTACATTTAAGCTCATTCATGGCAATATACCCTTCCCGAGTCAAGTCGCTGCCAATATTTGCTAAAGCTTTTGGTTCAAAGTCCTCTGGTGCAATTATGTAAATAACAGGAATACCTTTATCATGTATTGCCTGCAGTATCTCTTTATGAGAGTTAAAGTCAGACAAAGAAACAACAACACCGCTCGGGGATTTCACTAAAATACTCTTTAAAATATTATGCATATCAGTATGTAGGTTGCTATAGTTATACTCGCCATTACAAGAGGGGGTATGGTAGGTGATTTTAACACCCTGCATTTGGCTGGCCAGAAGTATACCTGCACGCACAGGTATCCAATATGGGTTCACACTTGTATAAAACTGAGTAGGGTCAAACAAAACAATATCAATTTCAGCCATCATATATTAAAAAAAAACTTGATTGGTATATAGCACAGATATAAAAAAAAGCTAAAAAAAGTAAAGTTATTTATCAAACCAGCTTAGATAGCGCCAGTAATAGTTGACAATGTCCTAATATTTCAATAATATAGGCTCTTGAGAGGGGTGCTTGTGAATACAAAAAATAACACATACGATATCATTGTAGTTGGTGGTGGTCACGCTGGAACAGAAGCAGCCGCAGCCGCAGCAAGAATGGGCGCAAAAACATTACTGATTACCCATAGTATTGATACTATTGGGCAAATGTCATGCAACCCGGCCATTGGCGGTATCGGTAAAGGACATTTGGTAAAAGAAATAAGTGCAATGGGCGGAATAATGCCTCTAGCTGCAGACCAAGCGGCTATACACATGCGTATACTCAATGCAAGTAAAGGCCCTGCTGTGCAATCTACCAGAGCACAAGCAGATCGACAATTATATCGCTGCGCTATAAAGCGATATCTTGATGCTCAGCAAAACCTTAGGTTATACCAACAGCCGGTAGCAGATCTTATAATAAAATCAAACCACGTTATTGGTGTGAAAACAGCTTTAGGAGAGGATATATTCGCATCCCAGGTTATACTAACAACGGGTACTTTTCTTGCGGGTAAAATACATATAGGCAAAAAAAACTTTGCAGGTGGCAGAGCTGGTGAGCATGCATCCACCGCCTTATCAACTTTTTTGAGAAGTTGTGACAGCATCACATACGGTCGTCTTAAAACGGGAACCCCACCACGAATAGATAGTCAAAGTATAGATTTTACTAAACTTACGCCACAACCCACTGAAGAAGTACTACCCCACTTTAGTCTTTGGGATAATCCACCGAAGCATCCAGATCAAATAGACTGTCATATTACCAAGACTAATGCCAGAACACATGAAATAATCAGAGAAAACATTAATACCTCACCAATGTTTAGCGGAGATATTGAAGGTGTTGGGCCAAGGTATTGTCCTGCTATTGAAGATAAAGTTCACAGGTTCTCGCATCAAGACAGTCACCAAATTTTTCTTGAGCCTGAGGGCTTACAGCAAAGAGAAGTATATCCAAACGGCATCTCTACAAGTTTGTGTTATAAGGCACAAATTGCTATGGTACAAAGTATTCAGGGTTTAGAGAATGCACATATTACCAGGCCTGGATATGCAATAGAGTACGATTACTTTAACCCACAGGGCTTACAACCATGGTTAGAAAGCAAGTATATTGGCGGGTTATTTTTCGCCGGACAGATCAACGGTACTACAGGCTATGAGGAAGCAGCGGCACAAGGCTTGCTTGCTGGTATAAACGCAGCCTTATTAGCCCAAAACAAACCTACTTGGTATCCAAAGCGTCACCAAGCCTACCTAGGGGTACTGGTAGACGATCTTATATCTTTTGGTACACAAGAGCCCTATCGTATGTTTACCAGTCGTGCAGAGCACCGGTTGTTGCTCAGAGAAGGCAATGCAGATGCGCGTCTAGCAGAGTCAGCATATCATCTTGGGTGTTTACCAGAACCACTATGGCAAAACTGGTGTGAAAAAAAGAATAACATTGGCGAATATCAAAAAAAAGCCAGGCAAATGATGATACACCCAGGTTCAGGTTTTGCCGCTTTACTTGAGCAACAGCAAGGCATCACACTAAGACAGGCAACCCCATTACTACAATTACTAAAAAGACCAGAGGTCAACGCTAAGCACGTTCAACAGGTGCTTGCTGATAGCTTTAAGGACATGGCTGCTTTAGAGGAAGTTGTCATTGCGCAAAAGTATGAAGGTTATATCAACAGGCAGATAATAGAAGTAGAGAGACAATCAAGACAAGAAAAAACTCAAATACCTACAGCCTTTGATTACAGTTGTGTTCGAGGCTTATCTAATGAGGTAAGAGAAAAGCTGGTTGCCTCCAAACCACATACCCTAGGGCAAGCATCACGCATAAGTGGTGTAACACCTGCGGCCATTTCATTACTAAGCGTGCACATAAAGCGCAAACAGAGTTACCTTAGTAGCGAAAGCTAGAATAAAAATTAAAGGATTGCATCATTAAAAATTTCTAGTATGATAATAGTTATGATCAACCCAAGGCAATCTATGAAAAACTATTACACTAATATTTGGAAAACAATAAGCTGTGCATTAACGCTAGTTCTTAGTTGCACACCAGTGATTAGTAGTTTTGCTAAAAACCCAACAAAGACTGTAAAAGCAAAAGATAGCAGCATTAACAAGCAGTTTAATGGTATGATTGAGTCATTCCTTATGGAAAACCCTGAAGTTATTATTAAAGCAGTACACAAGTATCAAGCACAACAAGAAATGAAGCAAAAAACAGAAGCAAAAAACTATATGAAAGAAAATGCAAAAACACTGTTCTCAGCTAAACTAGATGGTAAAATAGGTAGTCCAAAAGCAAGTACCACTTTGCTGGTTATCCACGACTATCAGTGTGGCTATTGTAGAAAAGCTGCGGATTCCCTCAACAAAGCAATGGCGACAAACAAAAATGTGAAATTAATTGTCAAACAGCTACCTATACTAGGACAAGACTCTGTGTTTGCTGCTAAGGCCGCTATGTTAGCACAAGACCTCGGTAAGTTTGCATCAGCCAATAAAGAGCTAATTAAGATGCAAAAACCGATGTCCAAAGAAAAAATTAGCAAAGCTTTTGCCGCCATTGGTATCAGCAAAGATAAGTTAGAAGCCGCTTGGACAAGTGATAAATATGAAAAAGCAGTACAAAGTAACTTCAAAGAAGCACAAAAACTGGGAGTACAAGGTACACCAGTTATCATTATTGCAAACAAAGATTATACTAAAGTAGATTTTATTACTAACTTTATGGACGAGCAAAAGTTCATACAAATAATCAATAACCATTAATCTAGCAGCGGCATTGTTGTTAAAAACATGAAATAATATACGCATATTTAGAGGTTATATGCTATAATTTCAATATAATAACAATGCATTGGGTTTTATGGACGGACAAAAAAAACAACTGCTCACAACAGTCTTTCTCACAGCTGCATTGCAGCAAGCAAAGAAAGGTGATGAGAATATACTGGCACAGACAGCATTGATTCTAAGAAGCTTAACAAAAGAAGAGTTACTTGAGTTACAGCACAATCAAAAAGGCTTCAATACAATTATTGAGACTGCTTCCGCTCACCCAGAGCTGTTTAATGCCATTAGGCGGCAGTTAATAGAAATGGATACGAAAGAACTCCGTACTCTTATAGGAAAGCCAGAGAGATCTAATTTTCAATCTAAGCTAAACAATGTACTGTTCGAAAAAGATCTAAGCCAAGTATTGGCAATGTATTTTGCCGATGAAAATAGAGCCAAGCCCCTACAAATTACTAGCGAGCAAAGTACAGAGCTTGAAGAGACTGAAGAAACCCCTATTTGTTTGATTACTTTTAACGTACCAAGCGATCCGGTGACAATGAAGCCACGTGAAAATCAGGAAGGTGAAGTATATGAAAGACATGCAGCATTTACCTGTCTACTAAACAGTGGCAGACATCCGCTTACTAACGATCAAATTGTTACAGGTGTTGGGGATATTTACGAAGAAATAAATAGTTTATTAGTCCCTGCAGATAAGCTAAGACAAAGTTTAGAAGAGTATCTAGCTGAAATGACAACAGAGGAAGATTCTGTAGCTGAAATAGAAAGTGAAGAGGCAATAAAGCAAGTTGAGATGATATCAGCGGAACAGATGCAAGAGGTTGTCAGTGAGTATGCAAGTACCATGCAACCAAAGGTCAGGAAAAGAAGAATGGCCATGAAGCCTGAGGAAGCTAGAGAAATTCTTGCAGAGTATGAAGCAGCAGCTAATATTAGAGTAGGCGGCCACAGCATATTTAGTGGTGCTGAAAATAGACCTGCAGCTGTTGATAACAATGAAAATGAAGATACGGGTAGTAGTAGGCGATCTCAGTGATAATATCAGCAGCTTAGCTTAAACAGCTGCAGTTATACACTCTTTAAGCTTTGCTAGCGCTTGTTTTTCTAGCTGGCGTACACGCTCTGCTGATATAGCATAAGCATCCGCTAACTCATGTAAAGTTGCTTTTTTACCATCAGTAAGCCAACGCTTATATATAATATCTTTAGCCCTATCATCCAAAGAGGACAAAGCCAATTGTAGTGCCCTATTATGCTGTTTGCTTTCCGTTGCCTGTATCAGCGAGTATTCAGGTGTATCAGCATGAGCTGAGGTTAGATACTGTGATGGGGCGCTGGCCATAGATTTTTCTTGATCAGTGTCATCATGTAAGCCATCAAAAGGCGTTTCTTGACTGGAGAGTCTTGATTCCATGGTACGGACATCATTCTCTGCCACATTAAGAGTGCTTGCTATATAGCTAACCTCATCAGCTGTAAATGCACCAGAACTTTTCATATACTTACGTAATTTAAAGAAAAGTTTACGCTGGGCGTTGGTGGTTGCAACTTTCACAATCCGCCAGTTTTTCAGAATATATTCCTGTATCTCGGACTTTATCCAGTAGATAGCAAAAGATACTAAACGAACCCCTACTTTAGGATCAAACCTTTTAATAGCTTTCATCAGGCCAACATTACCTTCTTGTATAATATCTGCATGCGATAAACCATAACCCTTATAGCTGCGGCTCACATAAACAACAAAGCGTAGGTGAGAAAGAATAAGCTTACGTACAGCCTCTAAGTCGCTCTCATTGTATATTTTACCTATAAGTTTTTTCTCTTCTTCTACAGAAAGAACAGGAATACTATGTGTCCAATTAATATACGCCTCTAAACTACCTATAGGCGCAAGCTGTAGATTTGTATTGAAAGCTGTCATATGAATCCCTCTAAAGAAAGTTGGATATGTTTTTAGAAATTGTACGATAAAATGTCATAAATGTCAATACTATGGCGGGAGCCAGTAAGGCTAGACTAAACAGAGGTGATGCCGGAGAGTGGTAGGCTGCCAAACGCACTAATGGGTAAAGTAGCGGCTGTAAACAGAGGATAATAGCCCAGAAGAGCAAGTGGCTTTTCACAATGATGGGGATTAATTGTAAGTGACCAGCTTTGATACTACGTAAAACAACACAAATTTGGTGTAGATCGCGATTTTTGCCTCTTAAAAAAAAGAAATAGCAGCACAGGAAGAAAACAAAACATACTAACACACTGTAAGGAGGGTGTTGCGTATAGAGCTGATAAGCATTGAACTTATATTGTTTAAATAGCATGTTTTTGATTTTATCTTGGTGTTTAAGGTCGGTAGTAATAATAATGGTATCGGGTATGCTGGCATCAGGGTCGGTTGTCTGCAGAATATCAAGAAGAGATTGTTGCTGGTCTTTCTCAAGTAATGTATTGCTGTTAACAATATTTTCAACATGAGCTACCCCTGAGTATGTAGCAAGCTTATTAAGCAAATCAGGCGGAGTATTAGGCGCATCAGTAGGCATAAATACGGCTAAACTAACCGCATGAAAAGGTTTAAAGGGAGGGAGTTGTAGCAGGCTGTTTTGGAAAAAAGCAAAACTAGTAGCTAGCAAGAAAAGGTAGATATAGTCATATTTATGCCAAAGATAAGAATAAACACTCATGATATTTTCACATAATGAAGATGGTTAAGTGCTACATCTGCAGCTAAAGCCCTATCCTCACCCACGACAACAGTTAAGCCGTGAGGAACAAGGCTATTAAGTATTTTGGCAACTTTCTGTTGTGTGGGTTGGTCCAGTTGACTGAAAAATCTATCAATAACTAGCACCTTAGGATTAACAATTAACAGTCTAGCTAAAATGGCTTGCACAACCACAGCTTGAGGACATAGTGAAGGTATTGTTTCTGCATAGCTAGAGAGACCAAATAAATCTAATAGAGCGGCAGATTTTTGTTGGGCCTGGCTTTGTTTATCACCAAAAAAAAATAGAGGAAATGCTATATTCTCTAATAATGAGCTGTTAGGTAGTAAGGCTTGTTTCGGCTGAAAAATACTAATACATTGCCTATAGCTATTTAAGCTATGTACTTCTGGAAGCCCCAAGTCTTGGTGATCTATGCATATTTTACCATCACTGGGAACGAGCTCTCTACATAGCAAGCGCAACAGCGTAGTAACCCCGCTACCAGAGTAGCCATAACACCAGTTTATGGTACAAGCAGGTAACGTCGCGCTCATTCTATCAATAATTGTAAGGTGGTTTTTAGCTACATAGCTAACAGATTTTAGAATAAACATTTTTATATTATGCGGTGTGCGCAGTTAAAGGTCTAGAACTTTAGCAGTATAATAGCAAGAAAAGCGCCAAGATATTTAAACAGTAATATAACTAAACGATTTAACCTGGTTCATCGGATATATCCAGAAAGGCCTTAACAAAGGCCTCAGCATCAAATGCCTTTAGATCTGTTATTTTCTCACCAACGCCGACAAAGCGAATGGGCAGTTTAAGCTCATCTGCAATAGCAAAGACTATCCCAGCCTTGGCACTGCCGTCCAGCTTGGTGATAACAAGGCCTGTCAAACCAAGGCTTTCATGGAATTTTCGTGCCTGTTGTAGGCTGTTTTGGCCAATAGATGCATCCAATACCAGCCAAATATGATGAGGAGCCTGAGCATCCAATTTTCCTAGTACGCGAGATACTTTTTGCAACTCTTGCATCAATGGGGCTTTATTATGCAGCCTGCCTGCGGTATCAGCTAGCAGCACATCCTTTTTCTTGTGTTTACAGGTTTGATAGGCATCAAATACAACAGAAGCACTATCAGCACCAGTGCCTTGTGAGGTTACGCTAACATCATTACGTTCAGCCCAGGTATCTAATTGCTCGGTTGCAGCAGCACGAAAAGTATCTCCTGCAGCTAAGTGAACAGAGTGATTATGTTTTATAAGATAGTGAGCTAGGCGACCGATAGTAGTTGTTTTGCCTGCACCATTCACGCCAACCAGCATAATAACTTCAGGTTTAGCGCTTAGAGAAAATGCAGCTGGAGACACGGGCAATAATCTTTCTAGCAGTACTTCCTGCAGTCGTTGATAAATACTAATCTGATTATTATCTTTTTTTACCTCTAAGCTGTGCACGATGGCTTCACTTGTTGTCGGGCCAACATCACTTTCTATAAGCAGGTCCAGTAATTGGTTACGGGTATCCTCATCCAGCTTGCGAATATGAAAAAGTTTATGAAAAACGTTAATAAACCGCTCTCTGGTCTTAACAAGACCCTGCTTTAATTGTGAAAAAAGAGATTTAGAGGGAGCTTTTGGTTGCTCCTCTGCCTTTTTTGTTTTAAAATAATCCCATATCATATTAGTAAAAAATATTAACAAATCAAGGTGATTTTATACGATTAGCCAACACTAAGCAAATAATAGCTTATAGAGGTTTGTTGTGGTTATGTAAGTGGAAAGTACAATGCCGGTAAAGAAAAGTGGACGAGTAAGAATTGATGGTGGCAAATGGCGTGGTCGCTACCTCAGCTTTGATAGCACACAAACCATTAGACCAAGTAAGTCTATAGTGAAGAAAACGCTCTTTAATTGGATTAGGCAATCATTAGCCGGAGCAAGCTGTCTAGATATGTTTGCAGGGTCTGGCAGCCTGGGTTTTGAGGCAGCATCACAAGGAGCTGAACAAGTAGTTTTCTTAGACAGTGCAGCTAAAACCATTAGTGTGATTAATAAAAACATACAGCTAGTTGATAAAGCAGAAACAAAGCAGCTCAGTGCTTATCTCTGGGAGTATCCCAATAACCCTGTAGCAGAATGGCAAAGGCCTTATGATATTATCTTTATTGACCCACCTTTTAGCACACTAGCTTTAGAAGAGTGCCTGGATTGGCTTGAAGAGCAACAGATACTACATACAAAAAGCCTAATATACATTGAGATGGCAAAGAGTAGTACTTGGCCAAGCCATCAAGGTTTTCACACTTACAAGCATGCAAGCTCAGGCAGTGTGCAGTTTGGTTTACTCATCCCCCAATCAGAGGAAAAAGCGCATGTTAAATCTTAGAGAGAAATGTGAGGCGCAAGATCTTGTGGTTGATGAAGCCGTTCTTGCGAAGTTAAACGACTATATGGCGCTGTTTACCGCATGGGCCAAGGTACATAATCTAACAGCTATAAAAAAGCCCCAAGCACAGGTGGATTTGCTTTTAATGCCCTCCTTAAGCATAAGTAAACACACCGTAAAGTATGATAAGGTACTCGATCTTGGCAGTGGCGGCGGCTTTCCAGGCTTAGCGCTGGCGATTTTACAGAACAAAAAAAAATGGGTTTTAGTAGAAAAAAGCCCAAAAAAATGTGCATTTCTACGCCATGTGATTCACCAGCTCAAGCTTGATAATACCAGTTTGATAAGTGAAAACTTCAGCAATATCGATATAGACAGTACTGTAGATGCAATCGTTACGCGAGGTAGTTGTAAGTTAAAAGCTCAGTTCGCGCTTACTAAAGATTGGCGAGCACAAGGAACTTCTTTACTTAGTGTGCAATCTGTGGACAGCATAAAAGAGTTTTCGATAAAACCCCCAATGCAACTAGAGAACCTTAGCTTTGTACAACAAGATAAGTGTCTAAAGCTATTAATTGTACCAGCGGGTGTAGACCTAGAATAGAATTTTAGCTAATATGTTCATAGCGAACTTCTAGGAATTACATGGTTGTTTTTGCAATAACAAACCAAAAAGGTGGCGTAGGTAAGACTACAACGGCTACCAGTCTTGCAGCTGCATTTTCTGCTATGCGCACCAATGTGCTGCTTGTCGATTTAGACTCACAGTGTAACGCTACAGTTGCCTCAGGTATCACAACAGATAACAGTAACAAAACTTTATCGGAAGTGTTGCTACAGCAAGCGGATATTGAGAGTGCTATAATAAAAACAGATCATGGCTTTGATATGCTGCCAAGCAATCATAAACTAACTGCAGCAGAGATAGGCTTATTAAACCAGCCAAAGAAAGAATATATTCTGAGCAATTATCTTGCTGGCCTTAATAAGCATTATCATTACATTCTAATAGACTGTCCTCCAGCATTAAATATTATGACAATAAATGCCCTTGTTGCGGCAGATGCCACCGTAATACCTGTGCAGTGTGAGTATCTTGCTTTAGAGGGGTTGGCAAAGCTATTAAAGACTATTGAGGCCCTAAAACAAAGTTTAGATACAGATATACAAATCGATGGCTTATTACGTACTATGTTTGATGGGCGGAACCTACTAACCAGGCAGGTTTCAGATCAATTGGTGGGAAGTTTTGGTAACAAGGTATACCAAACAGTAATACCAAGAAATGTTCGCCTAGCAGAAGCTCCAAGCCATGGTATGCCCATTGTGTCTTATGACAAAAGGAGTTTAGGGGCAGCGGCATATCTTGCCTTAGCGGCAGAGATTATGAGAAGACAACACTCAAGGGCGATGAAAAGAGGCGCCTTATTGGAGGAAGCAAATGCAGGATAAACGAAAAGCACTTGGCAAAGGGCTAGAAGAGTTAGGTATAAGTGACTTACTCAGTAGTATTGAGGTGAGTAGCAAAGACGATGCTAAGCTAAAAGCAAGATTCATCAATGTGGACACAGTAACACCTAATCCATATCAGCCAAGAAAGCATTTTTCTCCAACAGCCTTAAAGCAGCTGGCAGATTCTATTAAAGCTCAGGGTCTATTACAGCCTATAGTTGTACGCCCAGGTAAAACCAGTAACTACGAGTTAATAGCTGGAGAAAGGCGTTTAAGGGCGTGTCAATCAATAGGTCTAAAGAGTATACCTGCTGTTATAAAAAACATTACAGATCAGGCTTGTTTAGCGCTTGCAGTGATTGAAAATATCCAAAGACAAGACCTTAATGTTGTTGAGTTGGCGTATTCATTACATTCTTTAGCATCAAAATATGGTATGACCCATGCTGAGGTTGGTCGTATTGTAGGTAAATCACGCGCAGCTGTTTCTAATTTGATAAGGTTGCTGGGCTTGAGTGAAGTTGTAAAAAACCACTTGGTTGAAGGGTTGATAGAGATGGGGCATGCGCGCTGTCTATTAAGTTTAAGTAAGGATCAGCAAGCTAAGTTTTCTAAAGAAATTATAGAAAAGCAACTTTCAGTACGAGATGTAGAGCGTCTTGTGAAGCAGTTTCAAGAAGAGGCAAAGCCAACAAGGGTGTTACAGGCGCCAACTGAGAGTCTTTATATTCAGGGGCTTAAGAAGAAAATGAGCCATATGTTAGGGCTTCAGGTGCAAATTAAGCCAAAGGGGAACAACGGCGGTGGTGTAGTGAGTTTTTCCTATGATGATAAGGCAATGCTAGAAAAGGTGTTAGAGCGTCTAGCTACAGAAGAGCAACCGGCATAAAGTTTCTTTATCACTGAGCGTGAGTGTTTTAAATTTAAATATACA
>MDTB01199892.1_pt1 | contig 14446 bp, 10 predicted proteins | sample 811161 | NCBI WGS metagenome assembly MDTB01 (sample SAMN05326650, study PRJNA326480) | marine metagenome | isolation source: seawater | place: Mediterranean Sea | collected 2009
ATCGAGTGGAAAGAACAAAACATGCCGGTTGTAAGAAAAAAATGAATCATTTCTTTCTTACAATTTAGAGGTAGGCTAATAGAAAATGATATGGAGAGATAAGAGCAATGGCTGACACAGAGTCAAATGACCAAGCCCAAACAAGAGATGAAGCGCCTGCAGAACCAAGCTTTTTACCACAACGTTTATATCTAAAGGACTTATCTTTTGAGACCCCGAAGGGTACAACGATATTTTTGCAGCAATGGGAGCCAAAGGTCGGACAAGATCTCAGCACCACCTCATCGAAAATAGGCAATGATCTCTTTGAGGTCGCTCTCAGGATAACTATCACCGTAAAGCATAATGAGGATGTTTTATATCTGATTGAGGCCGAGCAGGGCGGTATTTTCAAAATTACTGGATTATCGGATCAACAACTTGCTCAGGTGTTGAATACAACTTGTCCCAACATTCTATTCCCCTATATTCGAGAAGTAATTGATAGCACTGTGACAAAAGCTTCTTTCCCCCCCATAATGCTACCACCTATAAATTTTGATTCGCTTTTCATTGCGGCAGTAAATGAGGCAAAGTCTAAGGACAATGCTATGCCGGTTGTGGAGGACAATCCTATCGCTCATTAGCTTCGGCTAACATCTCTTTAGCAATGGGAATAGTCATCGGACCCATGTTCCTGCAACTTTCTTGTCAGGGTATTGCGACCCCATCCCAGTAGTAATGCAGCATCTTTCTTCCTGCCTCCAGTATGTGAGAGCGCAGTGTCCATCATCACCTTCTCAAAATCTACAAGAGCGGTGGCCATAATTTTTGATGCACCCGCGTTTAACTGGGATTCCCCCCAACGCCGCAACATTTTTTGCCAAGACTTGTCATCAGATATCGAAGCCGCAGCCTCTTGAGAAACCAGTTCTGGTGGCAAATCAGGCATGAGCACCTCTCGACCCGCAGCCATAACTGTCAGCCATCTACAGGTATTCTCCAGCTGCCTGACATTTCCTGGCCAAGGCAACTCTTTACACAACAGACTTACCTCTTCGGATAATACCTTGGGCTCGACATCAAGCTCCTGGGCCGCTTTTACAAAAAAGTGTCGCATCAACATCGGTATGTCTTCATTTCTCTCAGACAAACGTGGGAGATGCATCCTGATAACGTTGAGTCTATGGAAAAGATCTTCTCGAAAACGGTTCTGCTGCACTAGCTGCTCAAGATTTTGATGCGTTGCTGCAATAATCCGGACATCTACCCTAATCGATGTATGACCGCCGACTCGATAAAATTCCCCATCAGAGAGCACACGCAAGAGACGGGTCTGCGCCTCGGCTGGCATATCACCAATTTCGTCTAAAAATAAGGTCCCACCATTTGACTGTTCGAAGCGACCCTGACGTTGTTGCGCAGCGCCTGTAAATGCACCCTTCTCATGCCCGAATAGCTCTGATTCAATTAAGTCATGGGGGATAGCAGCCATATTCAAAGCTACAAATTCGTTGCCTTTTCTCGGACTATGGTTATGCAATGCTCTCGCAACTAGCTCCTTGCCAGTTCCAGATGCTCCGTTAATTAAAACGGTAATATTTGAATTGGCTAGTCGTCCAATTGCTCGGAACACTTCCTGCATCGCAGGAGCTTCACCAATAATTTCTTTAGAGGCAGTCATATCCTCGACTGTGCTGCCCTTTTTCTCTTTTGAAATGGCAATCGCGCGTTTGGCTACAGCAATTAACTCCTCTATGTCAAATGGCTTGGGAAGATATTCGAAAGCTCCTCCCTGATAAGCAGACACGGCACTATCAAGGTCGGAGTGTGCAGTTGTGATTATGATTGGTATATTGGGATAGTTTGCCTCCACGCGCTTCAAAAGCGTCAAACCATCAGTCCCCGGCATGCGGACATCGGAAATAACCACCGTCGGTCGAGCTTGAGTCAGCGCAGCTAGGAGGTGATCTCCACGCTCAAAACAACGAACGCCTATTCCGGCACGCGTCAATGCCTTCTCCATGACCCATCGTAATGATCGATCATCTTCGGCAATCCATATTTTTGAGGAAGTTTCCATAGCTAAACCTTTATGGGCAAATAAATTGAAAAGCAAGTATCTCCGGGTATCGAATGACATTCAATCAAACCATCGTGACGATTAATCGCAGTCTGCGCGATGGTTAAGCCCAACCCGGCGCCTTCGCTGTGACCGCTGATCATCGGGAAAAAAATTCGCTCCTTAATCGTCTGATCAATCCCAGTTCCGTTATCCATAACATCGACTCTGCAGACCGCTCTGCGGCGCAATCCTGCAATGGTAAAGCTTTGCTCAATACGCGTTTTAAGAGTGATTTGTGGATCCAATCGTTCGCTACGATGCAAAGCCTGCATAGCATTTCTTGCTATGTTTAAAAACGCCTGAATGAGCTGTTCTTGGTCACCTTGAAGGACTGGTATGCTGGGATCGTAATCTTTAGAAAGTACTATTTCCCGCTTTGTCTCTGCTTCAAGAAGCGTCGCCACGTGATCTAAAACTTCATGAATATTTAAACTTTCTAATGCTGGAAGCTGGCTGGGACCTAGTAGTCTGTCAACTAGATTTCGCAGCCGATCCACTTCGGTAACGATGATGTTGCAGAATTCTTGCGTCTCTGAACCAGCGAGACTATCGATCAGCTCTTGTCGAAGCAATTGCGCCGCCCCTCGAATTCCTCCAAGAGGGTTTTTTATTTCGTGAGCCAATCCCTTGATAAGGTTTCTAGAACTATCTTGCACGGAGGTAAGTGCCTCCTCACGATTAATGCGAAGAAAGCGATCTATTCGTTGCATTTCAATTATTAAAGAGTTGAAATCCCCGAATTGTATAGGCGTAACAGAGTAGTCAATTAGGCTCGATTCCCCATCATGCAGTTGGAGCGTTTCATGACGTTTTGTGTATGGCTGATTTATGCGTAACGAGTCCACCATCGCGGTTTTGGCCAATTCCACTTCTCCAAAGAGTGTGCAAACATTGGTCTGCTTGAGTTTCAAAAAACTCACCTTGAGTAATGATTCTGCTGCGATATTTGCGTAGCGAATGTGCAGGGCGTCATCAACTAGAAGGACGGCCGTGTTGAGACTGTCTAGCAAAGGCTGGTCTTCTAATCGCAACTCCATGGTTTATTCTCACAAGGCTGATCCGGAAACTATTTCATTGATGTCGAAGCAATAAATAAGCCAACCCAAACAAAAAAAGCCATTTTTCCTGCGTTGGCTCAGTAAAGCTCATTATCCTTGGCTAATACTCCGGTCCATCATAGCAGAGGCCCGGATCTTATGCACCAGCATGGTGCGGTCTGGAAGATAGCCTTTGTTTTCGGTTGAATATTGACGCTTGAGATTAGTATGAAAAAAGCCCGAATTTATTGAAAACTCGGGCTTTTTCTATTTGTAACTGACGATTAACTGGGCTTATCTCTGCTAACCAGCCTCTTTAGTCGTTTTAATGATAGCTGCCGCCACCTTATATGGATCAGCGTTGGATGCAGGTCGTCGATCCTCCAATCTTCCCTTCCAACCATCCTCAACCGTTCCGACCGGGATTCGAATTGAAGCACCCCGATCTGACACCCCGTAACTAAATTCATTTATTGATTGAGTCTCATGGTCGCCGGTCAATCGTTGATCATTATCGGCGCCATACACGCTTATATGCCGTTCGATATTCTTTCCAAATTCATCGCAGATCTTGCTAAATAGCGACTCGTCGCCAGACTCGCGCATAGCACCATTCGAGAAGTTTGCATGCATACCAGACCCATTCCAGTCCAGCTTGCCGAAAGGTTTCGGGTGATAATCCACCGCAAATCCATATTTTTCTCCAGTTCTTTCCAGCAGATATCTCGCGACCCATGTCTCGTCTCCGGCGCGCTTAGCTCCTTTTGCAAACACCTGAAATTCCCATTGTCCAGCAGCTACCTCCGCGTTAATCCCCTCTACGGTAACTCCAGCCTCCAAGCAAAGGTCAAGGTGGTCATCAATGCAGTCTCTTCCGAATGTGTTGGCCGCACCCACCGAACAGTAATATGGACCTTGAGGTCCGGGGAACCCTCCTGCCGGGAACCCTGGAGGTAATTTAGTATCAATGTCTATCAAAAAATACTCTTGCTCAAAACCAAACCAGAAGTCATCATCATCATCGTCAATAGTTGCACGACCGTTGGACACATGCGGCGTGCCGTCGGCATTGAGAACCTCAGTCATAACTAAGTAAGCGCTCGATCGGTCTGGGTCTGGAAAAATGGCCACAGGTTTGAGCAGGCAGTCGGATGCGCTCCCATCAGCTTGCTCAGTCGAACTTCCGTCAAACGACCACATGGGGCATTCTTCTAACGTACCTCCGAAGTCATTTTCTATCCGCGTTTTACTCCTTAAGCTCTGGGTCGGCGCGTAACCGTCCAGCCAAATGTACTCTAGTTTTGATTTCATTGTAGATGAGTCTCCAAAATTATAAACGTGCAATTGTTTGATAAATTGCGCAACAAAGCAGCTAATTCTTGAACGACACGAGAGTTGCTTCAGCCGCTACACTGCCCAGCACAACTGTCTTTCGGGCACCTAAGAGGTGCAATTGCCATGCCAAATGCCTACAGTTAGTAATCAAGAGGCACTTTGGCGCCCCGCTGCGCTTTCAGGGTCAAATATTTCTTGAAAGCACAAAAAACAGATGGGGTTTTTAATAACAAACGCACCGATTTAGTGCGCTCTGCCAGCGAAAAGCCCTATTATAGTGCATTATGGGATTCAAAAACTATGTGAAGTTTCTGCATTAGCTTAATAAAGGTCCAAAATTTCGATTGCGTTACCGTATAATGCGCCACGCCCTTATGCTAACCAAGACCAAACTATGCAAACCCCACCACACCGAGCTAAAACTACAGAATCTATACGTAATATCGCGATTATCGCACATGTCGATCACGGGAAAACTACCCTCATTGATAAGTTGTTGCTGCAAACGGGTACTTTAGATCGAAAAAATTTTAACACTGATCGCATTATGGATTCGAACGACCAGGAAAGAGAGCGTGGCATCACAATCCTCGCTAAGAACACTGCCATAAGCTGGCGAAACTATCACCTGAATATTGTTGATACTCCAGGGCATGCCGACTTTGGTGGCGAAGTAGAAAGAGTGTTGTCAATGGTTGATTGTGTATTACTGCTTGTTGATGCAGTCGAAGGCCCAATGCCCCAGACCAGGTTTGTTACTCAAAAGGCTTTTGAGACGGGTCTTAATCCAATATTGGTAATTAATAAAATCGATCGGCCAGGCGCGCGACCAGACTGGGTCCTTGATCAGGTTTTTGATCTATTCGACCAATTGGGTGGAAGTGATGAACAGTTAAGTTTTCCTGTTATTTATGCTTCAGCACTAAATGGTATTGCAGGCATGGATCTTGACCACCTCGCCGCCGATATGACTCCGCTCTTAGAGCTTATCATTCAGGCAGTGCCTCCTCCAAGCGTTGACATTTCCGGACCCTTTCAGATGCAAATCAGTGCTCTTGACTACAATAGCTATTTGGGTGTTATTGGTATAGGGCGCATTACGCGTGGCCAATTGCAGCCCAACTCGCGAGTGATAGTAGTCGATCGTGATGGGCAAGCCCGCAAAGCGAGAGTCTTATCTTTCATGAGCTACAGAGGTCTCGAACGCATCGAATCGGAAACTGGTTCAGCTGGGGAGATAATCTGTGTCACTGGAATCGAACATCTCAACATTTCAGACACTATTTGCGATCCTGAGAACATTGAAATGCTCCCACCACTCAGCGTAGACGAGCCAACGGTGCAAATGACATTTCAAGTAAATAACTCTCCCTTTGCAGCGCTCGAAGGCAAGTTCGTGACCTCGAGGAACATCAAGGAGCGATTGGAGCGAGAAATGATTCACAACGTAGCCCTGCACGTCGAAGAGGGAAATACAACCGAAAAATTTATCGTTTCTGGACGCGGTGAACTCCATCTTTCCGTTTTAATCGAGAATATGCGCCGCGAGGGCTTTGAACTAGGCATCTCGAAACCTGAAGTGATCCAGCGCAATTTAAACGGTGAAATTCACGAACCGTTCGAGCTCGTGTCTATTGACATAGAAAATGAACATCAAGGCTCAATCATGAGAGAGATGGGATTGCGCAAGGCAGAAATTGTCAATATCGATCCGGATCAAAACGGTCGTTTAAAACTTGATTTTATTGCTCCTTCCAGGGGACTAATTGGATTCCGTTCTCAATTCCTTTCTGTAACACGCGGAACAGGCATCCTGTCCAGCACGTTCGATCACTATGGCTTGGCAAAATCAGGGCATCTAGGCGGACGCCGCAACGGTGTCTTAGTCTCAATGGCATCGGGCAAAACGCTTGCATATGCTCTTTTTACTTTACAAGATCGCGGCCAACTGTTTGTTGGTCACGGGGTCGAAGTATATGAAGGACAAGTCGTTGGAGTACACTCGCGAGACAATGATCTACCCGTAAATCCCACCAAAGCGAAGCAATTAAGCAACGTCAGAGCATCCGGTACCGACGAAAATCTCATACTGTCGCCTCACATTGAGCACACATTGGAGCAAGCACTTGAGTTCATTGAAGATGACGAATTAGTCGAAGTGACTCCAACATCGATAAGGATACGAAAAAAGTTGTTAACTGAAAATGCACGCAAACGCGCGCAAAAAGCCCCCAAAATTTAATTAGAAGATTGACACTCTGACCACCTGAAGCAGTGCTGCAAATGATCATTGATAAAGCCCATTGCCTGAAGATAAGAATAGCAGATGGTTGGGCCAAAAAAATTGAAACCTCGCGCTGTCATATCCTGGCTGATCAATTGAGAGAGTTTCGTTTTTGAGGGAACTTGCTCAAAATCTTGCCAACAATTTACCAACGGCTCGTCATCAAAAAAGTCCCAGAGGTAGTTACTAAAACTCCCAAAATCACTTTGAACCCTCATAAAGCAACACGCGTTATTCTGGGCACTGCTAATTTTAGCTCTGTTGCGGACAATTCCATCTTCGTTCATTAAGCGAGCAAAATCACTCTCAGTGAAACGACCGACAACGCCCACATTAAAGTCTGCAAAAGCACGTCGGTAATTTTCTCTCTTTCGCAAAATGGTAATCCAAGACAAACCAGCCTGGGCGCCCTCGAGAACAAGGAACTCGAATAACTTGGCGTCATCTCTGCATGGAACCCCCCATTCCTCGTCATGATAGCGTCTATAAAGGGGATTATTCCCATGCCATGGACAACTTTTTTCCCACATACCTTCTCCTCAGCTCGAACCAAAAACCTCAGCCCACACATCATACTCGCTGTGATACTCCACATAAATGCTCTGTGTTAGAATGAAGTCAAACTTAGTGTCGACGAGTATGATTGGACTGATTCAGAGGGTAACTTCGGCAAAAGTTGAAGTGAAAGCGCGAACGGTGGGTAGGATCGACTCAGGGTTAACCCTGTTTTTAGGTATCGAAAAGGAAGACAGCAGATCGAATGTTGATAGGCTCACACGAAAAGTCCTAGGCTATCGAGTGTTTCCGGATGATGCAGGCAAAATGAACCTTTCATTGACAGACACTCAAGGAGGTTTGTTGATAGTCTCTCAATTCACATTGGTTGCAGACACTCAAAAAGGGTTAAGAGCGAGCTTCAAATCTGCTGCGTCGCCGATGGACGCTAAAGAAATCTATGATGCCTTCGTCCGGAAAGCTAGATCGCTTCATCCGGTGATAGCTACTGGAGTTTTCGGAGCCGATATGCAGATAACGCTTAGCAACGACGGTCCTGTGACATTTATCTTGTATGGTTAGTTTTTCAAACATTCCACCAAGGTCTCTTGCAGACCCTGAAACGCACCGTTACTCATAATTACCATGTGGGTGTCAGGTTTCGCTAAATCGAGACATCGCTGAAGCAAAGATTCTATTTGATCTATCAATTCGTAACTAACCCCAGAAGAATCCATAGCTCTATGGATACCCTGGCCGTCGATGTTGTCGCCATACCACAACACGTAGTCCGAAGACGCAACGGAAACCCCCAATCTATCATTATGCACCCCCAAACGCATGCTCGCTGATCGCGGCTCAATTACAGCTACTATGCGCTCATTACCAACTCTCTTTCGCAGGCCAATCAGTGTTGTCTCAATAGCCGTCGGGTGATGTGCAAAATCGTCATACAAAACAAAACCATCCTTACTGTAAAGCGTTTCCATGCGCCTCTTTACCCCGGGAAATCGGCTCAGAATTTCACAACTCTGTTCAATAGGAACGCCAGCTTGATATGCAGCCATCACGGCCGCGACTCCGTTGTGTACATTGTGTCGGCCGCTCAAAAACCAATCAACCTTGCCCAGTTGTGGACCATCAGGCGTATTCCGAACGATCTCAAACTGCGTGTTTCGCTCGTCCATCTGAAATTGCCACTCTTGCGCGAAATGACCAAAACAACATTGTTTGCTCCAACAACCTAGCTCTAGTACAGATTCAATTACTTTGTCGTCCTTCGGAAAAATCACAGTGCCAGACTGAGGCAATGTGCGTATCAAATGGTGAAATTGCGTCTTGATTGACTCTAAATTGTCAAATATGTCGGCATGGTCGAATTCTATATTGTTAATCACCAACGTCTTGCTATGATAATGCAGAAATTTAGACCTTTTATCAAAAAAGGCACTGTCATATTCATCCGCCTCCACAACAAAAAATTCGCTATCGCCGAGATCCGAGGAACTAGCACTTGCCATCGGAACCCCGCCAATCAAATACCCTGGCCGAAGTCCCGCTGAGTGCAGAATATAAGTCAGCATAGCGGAGGTAGTGGTTTTGCCGTGAGTGCCGGCTATTGCGAAAACATGTCGGTCGAAGAGAACATTATCCCCAAGCCATTGAGGACCAGAGCTGAAAGGCATTTGATTATCAAGCATATGCTCTATGCAAGGATTTCCCCTAGAAAGGGCATTGCCGACAATTACTAAGTCAGGGCTAGATTCAAGCTGTTTTGGGTGATACCCATCTATAAGTTCAATTCCAATGTCTTCAAGCTGGTTGCTCATCGGCGGATACACCCCAGAATCACTTCCAGTAACTTCATGCCCCAGTTGTTTGGCAAGCCTAGCAATGCTAGCCATAAACGTACCGCAAATACCCAACACGTGAATATGCATAAAACTCCCCAGTTTTTTAAGTAACCATAAATCGCGCCCAGTAAACTTCTGCTAAACGTTTAAATATCAAATTAAGGCAACCAATCTTATATAGAGCGGGTTAGATGAAGTATAATTTCCATCCATTATACCTAAAGAGCATCCATCTTCATTGTGTAAACAAACTCATTACTGCCTCAATTTGAAAGCGAGAAAAATATGTTAAAGCCAAAGATGAATGCCTTTTATGCTCAGTCGGGGGGAGTAACCTCCGTCATTAATGCTTCGGCATGCGGAGTAATCCAAACGGCACGCCAGTATCCCCAGAGAATTGATCACGTCTATGCTGGAAAAAACGGAATACTTGGCGCTCTGAGGGAAGAGTTTTTTGACACTAAGCAAGAATCTCCCGGTGACATCGAGAAGCTCAAAACCACGCCGGGGGGGGCTTTTGGATCATGCCGTTACAAATTGAAAGAAGCATCTACTTGCAACCGTGAATATAAAAGAATAATAGATGTTTTTGAAGCCCATAATATTGGATATTTTTTTTATAATGGCGGCGGTGACTCTGCAGACACATGTTTAAAGATCGCGCAAGTGTCAGAACAAATGGGTTATCCGATCAGCGCAATCCATATTCCGAAAACAATTGACAACGACTTGCCTATCACTGATTGCAGTCCAGGTTTCGGCTCGGTTGCAAAATACATTGCAATATCGACAAAAGAAGCCAGCCTCGACATTGCTTCGATGCGGGAAACGTCAACAAAAGTTTTCATTCTTGAAGTCATGGGTAGAAATGCCGGCTGGATAGCCGCAAGTTCGGGCCTCGCTGCATCAAAAGCATCTGACCCCCCGCATATCATACTTTTTCCAGAAATTGCATTTGATAAAGCACGATTCCTGAAGAAAGTTCGACAGGCCGTGCATCAAGAAGGATTTTGCGTAATAGTAGCCTCAGAGGGTATCACATATCAGGACGGTTCACCCATCTCCGGATCGTCGGGCAAAGACGCTTTCGGCCATCAACAACTTGGCGGAGTAGCCCCCACATTAGCAGATCTAATAAAAAGCGAGATGGGATACAAACACCACTGGGCAAAATCAGACTACCTGCAGCGCTCCGCGCGCCATATTGCCTCGGCCACAGATGTCAATCAGGCATATGCCGCAGGACAGCAAGCTGTGCAGAGAAGTTTAAATGGAGAGAGCTCAATCATGATTACGATTGAGCGAGAAATGTGCCCTCATTACCAATGGAGTTTAGGGTCAGCCCCCTTAATCGATATTGCTAACAAGGAAAAATTTGTGCCTACCGATTTTATAAGTCCGGATGGCTTTGGCATTACAAAAAACGCCGTGGACTACTTATTACCGCTCATCCAAGGCGAATCATACCCACCTTATATCGATGGGTTACCGCAATATGCAAAGCTAAAAAACAAATTAGTGCCGAAGAAACTCTCACAATCATTTAATCTTTAGCCCACTACACTCACTTAGAGCATAAAAGATCCTATAATTTGAGCCAATAGTTTGTGTGACTCAGGCCTTGATTTATACTCAGCAAGAGGATTTCAAACGAGGAGTTTTTTCGATGTCATCAATCCTATTAAAAGCTTATGAGAATAGTGTTCTCCATCATCCGCGGATGGCATTAACATGCGTTTTTGCGATTGTCATGGCCATGGCGTTCGGATTACAAAATTTTAAGATTGACGCATCAGCCGATGCCCTCACTTTAGAGCTTGACGAAGATGTAATTTATTATCGAGAAATGGTCAACCGTTACGGAACCTCTAACTATCTGGTGGTTACCTATGAGCCAAAGGATGCAGATCTCTTCGACGAAAAAGCTTTGACTCATCTTAAATCTTTGGTAGGTGAGTTGGTTGCAATACCAGGTATTACAGGAGGTTTATCAATCCTAGATGTGCCTCTGCTTTACAGCCCAAAGATTTCTGTAGCCGATTTCAGCGATGAGTTACGGACATTGCTGACGCCCGGGGTAGAACGAAGCCAAGCAAGACAAGAGTTTTTAAGCAGCCCGATCTATAGAGACACCATATTGAGCTTGGATGGTCAGACAACGGGCATTATGCTTAACCTGGAGCTTGATCAGCGGTACCTATCTTTGGTGAGGGCTAGAGATATGCTCCGTCAGCAGCGGGCACAACGAAAACTGACCTTGGCCGAAAGCGAAGAGCTCGACAGAATCAGTAAAGAATTTCTTGACCATCGAACCGAGCAAACTGCGAAAAACCAGCGCCTAATCGCAGACGTGAGGTCAGTTACTGCTACCTACAAAGATCAGGCAACAATTTTTCTTGGCGGCCCAGACATGATTACTGTCGACATGGTTGATTTCCTTAAGAGCGATCTCATCATTTTTGGCAATGGTATTTTACTCTTTATAATTTTCACGCTAATTCTCATCTTTAGGCGTTTGCACTGGGTGATCCTTCCCTTGATAAACTGTGCCGCCTGCATAATTGTTATGCTGGGCCTTTTTAGCTGGATCGACTGGCGCCTTACTGTCATCTCATCCAACTTCGTCTCTCTTCTAATAATAGTTACGCTAGCGCTAACTATTCATCTAATAGTGCGCTACCGGGAACTCTCCGGCCAGAGACCAGATTCCGAACAAATCGAGCTGGTGACAGAAACCGTTTACTCGATGAGCAGACCCTGCCTGTATACGGTATTAACTACCGCCGTTGCCTTTGCATCCCTGGTGGTGAGTAATATCCGACCGGTCATAGACTTCGGTTGGATGATGACTTCGGGAATATTCGTCGCATTAGCTATCTCATTCATCATTATTCCTGCGGGCATGATGGTAATCGGACGCAAACCCGAAAATCATCATGAGGACTCTGTCTCAATCACCAGGGTTTTTGCGGCATTTACCGAGCGATATGGTAACGTCGTTGTCGGGGTATCATTGACATTAGCTGGACTTGCAACTTTTGGAATCTCTAAATTGGAGGTAGAAAACCGCTTCATCGACTATTTTCATAGTGATACTGAAATCTACAGAGGCATGGAAACCATTGACATCTCATTAGGGGGCACAACTCCGCTGGATATCGTTATACAGGCTCCAAGCCGAAGTCTGCTCCCAGAGCTAGACGTCCACTCCGAAACTTTAGGATTTCTGGGGGATGAATCATCTGATGATGATTACGGAACCGACGAATACGGCGAGTATGGAGAAAATGCTTTCGATATGACAGATGAAGAAAACGACGAGATGGAGAGTAGCTATTGGTTCTCGTCAGCTGGTCTTGATGATATAAGTGCATTGCATGCTTTCCTTGAAAGTCAGCCCGAGATAGGCAAAGTAAATTCCCTCGCTCAACTTTACCAAGTTGCAAACGATTTAAGTGGCCACAAACTCAACGATTTTGAGTTGATGTTTCTGCGAAAAAGTTTGAGCCCCGAGATTTTCAAACAATTAGTGGGACCCTATTTCATAGCAGAACTCGATGAGACGCGCATTCAAATGCGCACCATGGAAACAAGCGGAGATTTGCGTAGAGCAGACCTCATCAAGAAAATTAGAGCCTTTGCCGTTGATGAGTTAAAAATCGATGGTGATAACATCCGGTTTAGCGGCCTCTTAGTTTTATACAACAATATGTTACAAAGCCTTTATCAATCACAGATTCTTACTCTGGGTGCAGTTTTTATGGGTATCATGTTTATGTTCATCGTATTATTTGGCTCTATCAAAATTTCACTTATTGCTGTGATACCGAATTTGTTGGCTGCAGGTGTTGTATTGGGTGGCATGGGTGTTGTAGGTATTCCTCTAGATATGATGACGATAACGATAGCTGCGATCACTGTGGGTATTGGGGTTGACCACGCAATTCACTACCTGACCCGCTTCAAAAAGGAATTCGGGACCGATCAAAACTATGTGGCATCAATGTATCGGGCGCACGCCACCATCGGAAGAGCGCTCTTTTACACCGCAATTACCATCATTGTAGGTTTTTCGATTTTGGGCTTGTCTAATTTCATTCCATCTATATATTTTGGTTTGCTTACGGGTTTGGCCATGATCGCCGCTCTCTTGGGATCGATGACACTACTTCCCAAATTAATCCTTTTAACAAAACCTTTTGGGCCGGACGGTGGCCGCAGTTAAATAAACTTACCACTTATTCACGAATAGCGAAATAATGTTTATGGCTTTAAACTCATCCAACCACTTCCCGATTATTAGGACTTTATGAACAGGAAACCGCTAGTTTTGGTTATTCTGGACGGCTTTGGCATCAACCAAAATGATCATTATAACGCTATAAAAAATGCGGCTACTCCCAATTGGGACTCTATTTGGACGCATCATCCAAAAACAACCATTCTCACGTCAGGAAACTCCGTCGGACTACCCGAGGGACAAATGGGGAATTCCGAGGTCGGCCATCTTACGCTCGGTGCCGGCAGACTCATATTCCAAAATCTAACCAGAATCAATAAAGCAATAACCGACGGGAGCTTCTTCAACAATAAGGCGTATTGTCATGCGATTGATAGTGCAATAGCAGCAAATAAAAGCATTCACATACTCGGATTGCTCTCTGCGGGCGGGGTACACTCTCATGAGGATCACATAAATGCAGCTATTACATTGGCGGTTGAGAGAGGCGCCTCAAAAGTCTTTCTGCATGCTTTTCTGGACGGCCGAGATTGCCCTCCCGGAAAGGCTAAATTATCGCTGGAGAGAACTCAAAAGTTATTCGAATCCTTGGCCAAGGGAAGAATCGCTTCCGTCGTGGGACGTTTCTATGCCATGGATCGGGATCAGAACTGGGATCGGACTCTTCAAGCATATAAACTCATTACTGAAGCGGATGCACCCTACGAGGCCGATAGTCCCCTTGATGCGCTGGAAGCCGCATATAAACGCAACGAAACAGATGAGTTTGTCAGTGCGACTAAAATCCTGGGAAAAGCCCGATCTGAGACAAAAATCGAGGATGGGGACTCAGTCATCTTCATGAACTTTCGTCCAGACCGAGCGAGGCAGTTGTCGCATGCATTAGTTGCTAAAGAGCCCTTTACAGCTTTTGATAGAGGCTTATACAGAGATTTATCTAATTTCGTAATGACTACGCAATATGAGCCATCCCTCAGTCCGCTTTGCGCATTTCCACCTCAGACAATCGACAACTCAATTGGCAAATATCTTGCGGATTTAGGGAAAAGTCAGCTTAGGATCGCTGAGACAGAAAAATATGCTCACGTGACCTTTTTC
>MDTB01220639.1_pt1 | contig 14446 bp, 21 predicted proteins | sample 811161 | NCBI WGS metagenome assembly MDTB01 (sample SAMN05326650, study PRJNA326480) | marine metagenome | isolation source: seawater | place: Mediterranean Sea | collected 2009
AATTTACGAAGCACTCGCATTCGCAATATGGAATATAATGGTGAGAACACAATCAGACTATGAAATGTGGTTATTTGATAACATTCATAAGACAATGTATATTATGTTATCGTCAGCACTATTGATAGCAACCATTGTTTACGTTGCAAAGGTTATTGGTAGAAAATTAAAAACACCTAAGATCTTAGAACAAGATCCAAGGAAGCCAGGAGGAGGTACACAGTAATGTTGAAAGATTGGAGCCCTCTTATAGTTGCAATTATACTTGCCGCAGGAATAATTTGTGGAACAGTTTTTACTGATTATCCTGAGAAATGGTTCAGACATGATATGAGTTGTGATGGAACAATTGGTGGCGGATGTGTTTGCACTGAAGAGTCAGACAGTTTATTATGTAATATTAAAAACAGTTAGGAGAATAATATGGACGCACAATATATAGAAGACAAATTAGCTACATTAAGAGAAGAAAGAAAAGAATTGCAATCTCAGTTGCAATATGCATTTAATGATGTTACAGTAGAGAAACTAGAAGAAGAAATACGTGAACTAGATCACTCAATTCAAGTCATATCAGGATGGAAACCAAATGAGTAAAATTATAAACATTAAAGAGCATCAGATTAAAAGAAGACATAAAAATTTAAAATCAGCTGATGCAGTAACTAAAAGTAGTGTAGAAGCTTTGCTACATAAATTACATGATTTAGATTTTCCAATTGAAGATGCACATTTCCAACAAGATCTTGCTTTGGCTTTTAAATTTATACATGCCGCTATATCAAAACATTATGGGTTAGATAATCCTTTTTATAGTGCTATTGATAGATTTAAAAAAGACATCAATTGGTAAGATGATTACCGAACAAGAATATTATAAATTAAAAGAATATTACGATCACCAAAGATTACGTGAATATAATAGAGAAAAAATTTATAACGAAATAAAAGAATTTTTAGATCGAGTAGATAAAATGACCAAAGAAGAAGGAGACGAAAATCCATTAGAAAACAGTCTTGATACTATGTTTGAAAAAGCATGGGCAGAAATGCAAGAAAAAGATTGGGATTTTCCTATTCCAGTTGGTTGGAAGCCTGAAGATAAAAAATGGAGATTATGGAACGAATAATGTTGATTTTTTATTTTAATGATAGTAGTATAAAAGAATGAATAAGATAGTATGTTTAGGAACAAGTCATACGTTTGGTGGGGCAGAAGGAGTTCCATATTCTTTTGATCAAGGCTGGCCAGGACAATTAAGTTCTTACCTACAAAAAAATAATGTAGATAATTATATTTTTAATGGAGGTGAAAGTTCTTTTTCATCTTTCTTTTATCCAACTAAAATTTTAAACTTTTATAAAGAGTACAAACCAGATATGTTTGTAATAGAAGTACCAGACACTGATAAAGTTGATGTAGAAATTTCAAGTCATATTACAGGAACATACATTAACAAGCAAGAAAATTATCATCCAATATATTCAAGACAACGTGTGTTAACCAAGAACTGGGAACGCGGTCAACAATATGGATGGCCAAATAGAAAAAGTCTTTCGAAACAAGAATGCGTTGATTTTTATCATGGATCAGATACTAAAGCATCTGTGCGTGATTTCTTTAAAGGAAAAACAACATGGACAGTTGAAAGTTTTTATAAGAGTGCAAATTTAAGTGATCATGAAAGAGACAATGTAAAAAAGAAATTTGATGAACTTTATAAAGCACTTGGTAGTAATGATGAACAATTTAAAAATATGTTAATTTATTGTTACTTTTATTCAGTGTTTATGGATATGAGTGATATGGATATTTCTTTGTACCTTGCGAATATGATGAACATTATTAATACTTTAAAATCTTTAGATGTCAAGTTTTTATTGTTTACGCATTGTCCAAAGTTATATTATGATAATCATATATTTAAAGACACGTATGAATCATTTATTGATAAAAAAAATTATTGGCTTAATGAAACAATGGACTGGAATTTTATTGAGTGGGCAAAGCAACAAGCTGGAGATAAAAAAACGTTCGATGAAATGCATTCAGATAAAATACATTTTAAACCAGAAGTTTATACAACATTCATAAACCAATTACTAGGACCACAGGTTACTAATAAATTAAAGGAAAAACAAAATGCGTATTAATACAGAACCAAAACTTAATTTTGATGACGTATTGTTAGAACCAAAACGTAGTACACTATCAAGTCGAAAAGATGTCGACATGACAAGAAAATTTACATTTAGAAATTCAGGAAAAGTTGTAAACTTTTTACCTATCTTTGCTTCCAATATGGATGGTGTTGGTACTTTCTCTATGGCAAGAGTTTTACAAGAACATAAAATGATGACTGTGATCACAAAATCAACAACAGTTGATCAATGGAGACAAGCAGTAGGTAACGGTGTGAGATTACAAAGTGTTAGTGTATGCACAGGTACAAATAAAATGTGGGATCCTGAAGCAGATGATTATCGAAATATGCAAGAAGTTTTACAATCATTTCCAGACATTAAATTTATCACGGTTGATGTCGCAAACGCATATCATGAAAACTTTGTGGACTTTATCAAACGTGTAAGAGATGAATTCCCAGATAAAGTAATTATTGCTGGTAATGTTGTCACTCCTGAGATGACAGAAGAGTTAATTATTAACGGTGCTGACGTTGTTAAAATTGGTATTGGTCCAGGATCAGTATGTACAACAAGGACGATGACCGGGGTAGGAGTACCACAGTTTTCAGCAATACTTGATTGTGCAGATGCGGCCAATGGAGTTGATGGACACATAATGGCAGATGGTGGTTGTGTGTATCCTGGAGATATTGCAAAAGCATTTGGCGGTGGAGCTCACATGGTTATGATTGGAGGAATGTTAGCGGGTCATGATGAATCAGAACAGCAAGTTATAGATGGAAATGTGGAATTTTATGGAATGAGTTCAGATCGTGCAAGAGAAAAACATGGTAAAAGAAAAGATGGTTACAGAGGTAATGAAGGCAGACACATTAAATTACCACATCGTGGTCCTGTACAATCGACTGTAGAAGATATTTTAGGCGGGGTAAGGAGTGCTTGTACATATATTGGTGCTAGACGTTTAAAAGATATGCCCAAGTGTGCAAGTTTTGTAACAGTGCATAACAACATAAACAAAGTTTATGAACGTTATACAGTAAAGTAATAGGGGGATAAATGAAAATTATTGCTGGCCAGTCAAACACACTTTTGGCTGAAGAAATTGCTGAACATTGTTTTACCACAGTTGTTCCAGCAAACATAAGTAGATTTGCAGACGGTGAATGTTCAGTTGAATTATTAGAGAATGTTCGAGGAGAAGATTGTTTTATAATCCAATCAACCAGTTCACCTGTAAATGACAACCTAATGGAATTATTAATTATAATTGACACATTAAAAAGATCATCAGCAAAAAGGATTACCGCAGTGATGCCATACTTTGGATATGCAAGGCAAGATCGTAAAAGTGCATCACGTACTCCAATAAGTGCCAAACTGGTTGCTAACCTAATTACCAAAGCAGGTGCAGATAGAATTTTAACAATGGATCTCCATGCAGGTCAGATACAAGGATTTTTTGATATACCTGTTGATGATTTAACATCAAGAATTCTTTTTACCAAGGACATAAAGAAAAAATTAAGATCTGAATCAACAAAAACTGTATTTGTTTCTCCGGACGCGGGAGGAGTTGTTCGTGCTAGAAAATTTGCAGATTCATTCAATGGCATGATAGCAATTGTTGACAAAAGAAGATCGAGGCCAGGTGTTAGTGAAGCTATGCATGTGATTGGTAGTGTGAAAGATAAACACGCAATACTTGTTGATGATATGGTAGATTCCGGAGGCACACTTTGCAATGCGGCAAAAATATTATTAGCCAAAGGTGCAGTAAGTGTAAGGGCATACATCACCCATGGGGTGTTAACAAAAGATGCATGTAAAAAAATTCAAGAAAGCAAATTAGAAGAAGTTGTAATAACTGATTCGATAACTTATCGTTGTCCACAAGACATTACCAAGGTAAGACAAGTATCAGTTGATAAACTTATAGGAGAAGCAATAAGACGTGTAAGCAATGAGGAATCAGTAAGTTCTTTATTTGCGTAAACTTTTGACTAAATACTTGCATAAGATTGTGCAAGTATATGACAAATGAAAATACCAATTTAGATATCATTGATATTACACTTTTATTGCGTCAAAGAAGATGTAGAGAGTGTGTAGACGATGAACTGCGTAAGCAAGGTGTTGAGAAGCAGTATTATTGCGACGTGGATGTAGCAGACCAAGATGGAGATGCTATTTTATTACCGTTTATTGTTAATCGAAAAACTGGAAGATTAATAGACGTACTGTACGATGAAAAAAACAACACAGTCCAAGCTCACATTATTCCGCAGTAGCTCAGTTGGTAGAGCAGTTGACTGTTAATCAATTGGTCGCAGGTTCGAGTCCTGCCTGCGGAGCCAGAAAGCACTTATGATTTATAGAAGAAAAAATACGCAAAAACGTAACAATAAAAACAAACCTGTAAAAACTTATAATCATGTTAGTGAACAACAACCTAAAAAAGTAAAGGATCCTAAACGTCAAAGATTAATACAGGTTGAAGCTGAAATACAAGAACTAGTCCATAAACATGGATCTCATTCTCAAGAACAAATGGACAAACTGATGCTAGAACGTTGGCAACTCAGATACCAACTTAATTTATAAAATACATAAAAAATTAACTATATAGATAAATAAATTAAAGTACATATATTATCTATGACTAGGACGTGAGTCCGGACAGTCCAACAGGTTGGAAAAGAAGGGCTGACATGGAGAAGAGATGGCAGTAACATATAATTTAAAAGGAACGACTAATCCGTCGTTCAAAATTGGTAAAAATGGCGTTACACTAACGTCGATCGATGGAGAAACACTTCAAGTTGAAAGTACATCCACCGGATCAGCGTCAGGTCCCAATCTAGATTTATATAGAAACAGTTCAAGCCCAGCAGATTCAGATTACTTAGGTGAAATTAAATTCCAAGGTGAAAATGATGCAGGCGCCAAAACAAACTATGCTAAAATAACAGGTAAAATTTTAGATGTCACAGATGGCACAGAAGATGGTATATTAGAGTTTGCTTTCCAAAAAGCAGGTTCAAACAACATATCAGCAAGATTCAGATCTGACAGTTTACAACTTATCAATGGTACAAATTTATACATAGGCGGAACTGGATCAATACAGTTTGAAGGTGCCAATGCAGATGCACATGAAACATCATTACAAGTAACAGAACCTACAGCAGATAGAACAATCACATTACCAGATGAAACAGGTACAGTAGTTACTAAAGATTCAAACACTGGTGCTATTCAATTACCAGTAGGAACAACAGCAGAACGACCTGCATCTCCGTCAGTAGGAATGGTACGTTACAACACAACCACTAGCCACTTTGAAGGTTATGACGGCAGTGCTTGGGTACACTTAGAAACTCAATACGGTTAATTCAACTAGGCCAACTTTGGCCAAATTATCCACAATTTTATTGTTTAAAAACAATAACTTACATTGCTAAAATAACCTTATATTGGCGTCTTAATCCTATTTTAAGGGCTCTACAGCAGGTCATAAGTGTGCATTTATCACAAACACTGCAAAATAAACAGAGCTTTTAATCTCTAATTAAACATACATTAAATAAGACATAGTTGATAATACATCGGCAATAAGGAGATTACTTATGTGGGATAAAATAATCAATGGCGTTAAAAAATTAACTGAAGTAGGAATTACGTTAATTGCATTTGGCGTTGTGCTACAAGTATTATTTGGTGACAAACTTATTGGTTTTTATGACCTTGATGTTGTTGCGAATATAATTGCAATTGTTAACCAAATTGGAAGCAATGGGCTTGTAGGTTTAGTTGCTCTTTGGGTCCTTTACTGGATCTTTACTAAAAAATAACACAATCTAACAAGGTGCTCGAATATTCGGGCACCTTCCTTTTAATTTACATAAATACTGCTATAATACAATAGGAGTATATAATGTGGTACACAATTAAGTATGAAATACCTGAAATGCTTGACAATTGGAGAGTTATTCCAAGATTGTTAATTTTCATGTATGCAGTAGTATTCTATCAAACAATGAACTGGTTTATGGGTCTTCCAGATCCAAACAATGCACAGGCAGGTTTTGTATCTGTGATAGTTGGTGCTGGTGCGGCATGGTTTGGTTTATATGTAAACTCAGGCTCAGGCAAAAAAGTAAGATTTGAAACATCAGATAGAGGAAGTAAATCAAGCTAATGGAAACACCAAGTTTAGCAAATCTGTCAATGGATTTTTCTCAAATGCTATTACCATGGATAACGGTATTAATATCTTTGGTGGTAGCTATTTGGTTTAAAGATTTCGCGACTGCACTTGCTAAAGGATTAAGATTCAAATTTGATCCTGCATTTAATGAAGGTGAAGAAGTTCTGTTAGATGGTGAACTGGCAATGATTGTTAAAATTGGTGCAAGGCAAACAGTGTTTGGAGTATATTCACACAGAGGCTATACTTGGAGATATGTACCAAATGAAAGAATACCTTATCTAAAATTAGAAAAAGTTATCAAAAAAGATCTGCATGTTGATAGTGAAGAAGAAAAAGCACAAAAAATGAAAACACTAATTGACAAAGCACAAGATGATGAAATTTTAGCCAATAAAAGAGCAATTGATATAATCAATGGCAATGGAAAGAAAAAATAATAATGAGATCATATCAACATCACATAAGAGTGTACGTAGATGAAGAACTTTCAAATGAAGTTTTGCAGATTGTTTACAAAACAGTTGAACTAATTGTTCCAGAAGGTATACTAAGAACAATAAGTCAGCCTGGTAAATCAAACACAGATGTGTTTTATCATATTAGAGATGGCCGTCATGCTTATGACATGCCAACAACCAGAGATTTAACAGCAGATGAAACAGAATTATTGTTCGATGCACTTGATTATGTGATGACAATTGACTTTGATGTAGAATCTACTACTCCTATGATTGGTAAACTTTCAAATGCAGAACGTGATGCAATGGAAATGGGTTTAGATGCTTACAAACAAGCAGTGGGAGATAAATAAAATTATGCAAGACATGAGAAGAATCATCGATATAGTAGCAGAACAGCCAACACCACAAGTTGGTGATGCAATCGATCTTGAATTTGGTGACAACACAGCAGTAATTTCAACTACAATTGAAAAAATTGGTGAAAACTCTGTTACCGTAATAGCAGACGACAAAGCATTAGACTTTATTTCAAAATTAGAAGAAGTTTGTGGTTGTGAAATGGAAGAAGAACATGAAGAAGAACATCCAGATCACGAAGTGAACATGGGAAGATCACAGATGTATCACACAATGAAAAATGCAAAAGCAATTCATGATATGTTGCAAAAAGTTTCTGAACGTGAAGGTATTGAAGGTTGGGTAGCATCAAAACTAACCAAAGCATCAGATTATTTAAAAGTGGTAAAAGATTATTTAGAATACGAAATGGTACAAGCAGGTTTTGATAACAACGAACAAGATGTTAATGAAGCAGTTGACAAGTCAGCATTAGAGGCTTGGTACAACAAGTACAAAAATTATGAAGGAAGTAACGGAGACGAATTACCAGCAGGAATGTTAAGAGGTTACATAGACACTGGTATACTTTCAGATGGTGCTGAAATTAACGAATATGACAAAGTTAAAGCAAAGTACGGTCAAGATGCTATGACTGAAAAAGGATTAGAACCTTTTTATGCCATGATGCCAATTACTAAATCTATGCACGAAGAATTTATGAAAGTCATGGGTGTGTCTGAAATTGACGAAGAAAATTGCACAGAAGCGGCAAAGATTTTAGGTGAAGACATTGTGGGTTTTGGTGTTGCAGAAAACACACGCAGTTTTGGCCAAGCATTTGAAGCCAAGTACAAAGGCAAGACAGTTAAATTAGGCAAGCCAATCAGAACAGGCACTGACGAACCAGGCAAGTTCAAAGTGTATGTAAAAGATCCTAAAACAAAAAATGTTAAAATGGTACGTTTTGGTCATCAAGGTGGCGGCAAAAACAAAGATTCAAAAACAATGCGTATTAAAAAATCAGATCCAGCACGTAGAAAGTCATTCCGTGCTAGACACAATTGCGACAATCCAGGTCCAAGAACGAAAGCTCGTTACTGGAGTTGTAGAGCATGGTAAGGGAGACATCAGATGAGCTTCCTAGTACACAACCTACCGCCGGTAGAAGTATACGTTAAAAAAGAATTTCTTTACGATCATCAAAAAGGACACGGTGAACTAACACCAGGTGTTTGGATATCAGTAAAAAGTGTAATGGGCAAAGCATTGTACTTTGAAACATTGCTTACAGATTATGGTGCTTGTTTTGATAAACTTCCTATTTCAGCATTCGTCTGGAAAGAAAATTACGATAAAGAAAATCAACTACCTTTAGATCATTTGCAGATATGGGATTGTTTTGATTATGATCTTACAGTGATTAAAAAACCTTTGTTATGTGACTGTGAATTTTTTGGCAAAGATAAAAAAATGCACACTGGAGAATACATTTTTACCATTGACAATTGCCATAGAGAACAGAACGTATTGAACACAAATTTTTCAGAACATGATCCAGAACATAAATCATTCAACATAATTAAAATGCATAATGGACAATTTGCGGCACAACCAAACAACAGAGTTATATTTACTGATCAAAGTCTTGTCCATCCGGATCGTAAAATCCCAGACTTTAAAGTTTGTTCACAAAACTATACAGTTGAGAACACTCCTAAATGGTCAGTTGGTGACACAGATGAATGGCAGTATAAAACTAAAGATGAAAAAGAATATTTAATAGAAGAAGATGAAGACACAGCACACCCAGAACAAGGCTGTTAGATGAGCGAAGAAATACAACCAGATACACAAGAAGATTTAGTTTGGAAAAATACTCCTGCAGAAAAATTGTGGGTGTTAGATAAATTATTACTCAGTAAAGTATTAGGTTATGCATGTGGACCAACTGGTATTGATGTACCCAAACCAGGATACTATATTGTGAGACCATGTGTTAATGCATTGGGATTAGGATTAGGTGCACAAAAAATTTGGTTAGATAAGGATACTACAAATCTTCCATACGGATATTTTTGGTGTGAATGGTTTGAAGGTAGGCATTTTTCCGTAGATTATAAATTTGGCAATCAAAAATTTTGTGTAGAAGGATTTAAATCAGACAGTACATTTACTAAATGGGATAAATGGGTAAAAATTGATCATGTAATATTGTTACCTGAACCAATTGGAAATCATTTTATAAACGAAGAAGCTCTAAATGTTGAATACATAGGAGACAAAGTAATTGAAGTGCATTTAAGATCAAATGAGGATTTTGCAGACAACATATCTGAATTTATTCCTGTTTGGGCAGGCCAAGATAAAATACCTCCAAAGGGCTACACATACAAACATTATCCTGATGTGCATGGAAGAATTGGTGCATTTATAAAATAGCACTTGACATTCTGGAAAATTGTGTTATATTAATAGTATGGCAAACACAGATCTCATGATTGACTTGGAAACACTAGCAACATCAAATGATGCGGCAATCGTTACTATGGCCGCAATTAGATTTGATCCACATGCAGATTACAGCAAAATAAAAGTGGAAGATTTACCACCACATCAAGTCATGTACAGAAGAATTGATTTAGATTCATGTACAGCACTTGGTTGCAAAGTAAATGAAGAAACAATACAATGGTGGGCAACTCAATCAAAAGAAGCACAAGATGAAGCATTTGGTGACAATGGTGATAGGATTACTATACAAGATGCAATGAAAGAATTACGTAAGTTTTCATTTGGTGTAAAACGTCCATGGAGTCATGGATCTTGCTTTGATCTAATGATTGTTGATAATATCATGCGTAAAATGGAAATTGGAGTTCCATGGAGTTATTATGATATTAGAGACACTCGTACACTTTTTGGCTTTGGAATTCAAGCACAAATGCCACAAGCAGACAAACATCATGCACTTCATGATACATTTAGACAGGTAATTGGCGTACAAAACGTAATAAAAGGCTTAAAAGCACAAGGTATCGCAGTTGAGCTAGATAAGAAACCTTGGAATTAGTATCAAACACAATTAGTTCTTGACAGTATAAATACACTAGTATATACAATACTAACAGGAATTAGTTATGACTAAACAATTTAAAGATTATTTACTAGAAGTACAAGATGGTACAGCTGACCCGGATAAGGTTCAAGATCTTGCTGATGAGTTAGAATTATTAGCAACTAACGATGGTGACCTTTATAGACGTCAATATATGCCAATCATTAAAAACCTTATGCGTAAACGTGCTAAAGGCACATATGACCATAATTTAGCAATTAAGTTATGGCGTTATCTAATTGATAATGTAGCTAAAAAAGAAGCAGGTCCAATGGCAAGAGTAAAATTTCCAGGCTTGATTAGAAATTTAGCGGCAAAATCAATTGCTGATATGGAACTTGGTAAAATGGATAATGGTGAGTACGACGAGGTAAATTTAAAGATAGGAGCATAATATGGCTAAGATGATGGCGAAAGAGTCAACCATTAACCATGTTTCAAAAAGAACAACAATAGGTCGTGGCAGATTAAAAATGTCATCGATGAATAAATCCAAAAGACGTTCTTATAAAGCATACAACGGGCAAGGCAAAAGAAGATAATGAATATAAACGAGTTATTAGAACCAAACGCCAAAAAGGCAGTATTCACATTTGGTAGATTTAATCCACCTACTAAAGGACACGCACATTTAATGGACGTTGTCAAAAGGTCATCAGTAGATGCTGACCATTATGTGTTTACAGGTAAAACTAATGATCCAAAAAAGAATCCATTACAATATAAAGATAAAATTACTTTTTTAAGAGCGATGTTCCCTCACGTGAACATTATGGACGATCCAAAAATTAGAACTCCATGGGAAGCACTAGAAGAACTTGGTAAACAATATGATGAAGTTGTAATGGTTGTTGGTTCAGATCGTAAACAAGACTTTGAATCTCAAATGAGACCATACTTAAAAGATTTTGGTATTGATAAATTTTCAATAGTAAGTTCAGGTGAAAGAGATGCAGATGCGTCTGATGTTTCTGGAGTCTCAGCATCTAAGGCAAGAGCATTTGCAAGAGCAGGTGATTTTAAATCATTTTCAGGAACAATTGAAGGTGGAGAGAAACTTAAACAACAACTATACAAAAAAGTAAGAGACGGTATGGGTATCCAAGATCAAGTACAAGAAGATTATTCAAGAATGACAAAAGAGCTTATCATTAAACTAATTAAAAAAGGTAAAACAGATGATGAGATCCAAGCAAGAACAGGTGAAGCAGGAAAAAGAATTGAAATAATTAGAAAAAGTTTAAAATTACCAATTAAAACATTAGAGATGGCAAAAAAGCCAAAGATGCCAAAAGATCCAGAAATTAAATCACGTGATCCAAATTGGAGAGACATGGAAGCCATTAGGAAAAGCGGAGCGGCAGGATCACACAAAGATAAAAAAGCACTAGACAAAAGAGGTTATACAAAACACAAAGGCAAATCATACGATATAAATGAAAGTGTAAAGCTAGAAGCACCACAAGGTAAACCAATTGCTTATGTTGACATGGATGGAGTACTTGCAAACTTTTTTGCCGAGTATGCCAAACTTGCAGGAGTTACCACAGGTAACTACAAAGACATACCACCAGCAAAAACAGATCCAACATTAGACAAAATGATTGGCACGGATTTTTTCAATAGATTACCAAAGTTTCCAACTACAGACAAATTGATACAACTAGTTGCAAAAGAATTTGGCAGTTATAAAATATTGTCATCTCCACTGAGAGGTGATCATGAAAATTCAAAAGTACAAAAAATTAAATGGATAAAAAGAGAACTTGCAATACAACCAGATGATATTATTGTGGTAGGTAGAAAAGATTCATATGCTGTACAACCAGATGGAACACCTAACATACTGATTGATGATAGAGGAAGAAATATACAAGGTTGGCAATCACGTGGTGGGTATGGTATTAAGTATCAAGCAGATGAAGATGCATTATCAAAAGTCGCAGATGGTATAAAAGATTTTAAAGAAAAAAGTAATTTAACAGAATGGGGAGGTAGAGTTGTTAAAGGTATAAACACTACACCAGATGTTGGAGTTGATGCTATCAAAAAGCAGTCGGCTAAATTTGGATTTAAAGTAACTAAAGATGGTGTTCCTCCAATCCTTGCACCAAAGAATTTAAGACGTGTAAAACGTATGCAAGAAGCATTGATTAAAATTAATGGTTCAAACAAAGACTTAACACTACAGCAACAGATAGATTTACAAGAAATCAAAAAAGGCATCAGCCAAATGGTCAAAGAAGCCAAAAAGAAAAGATCAAATCCAGCAGAAGTGCCATATCAAAATGATGGCGGCGAAATGAGCTTGTTGACACACCCTGGCACAGAGATGTTTCAAAAAATGAAAGCAACATCAAAACCAGGCACAGATGATTGGTTTAAAACTTGGCGTACACTTTCATACTTGACCAAAGGCAGAAAAAATCATTACATGTTGCCTGTTAAAGAACAGTTAGAAAAACTGTTGATTAAACATGGTATTATAAAAGAAAACCCATTGCAACAACCTCAAGGTACTCGAGGTACTCAAGGTACAGTTAAGCCAAATACAAATAATACTGGTATTGATCCAAACTTACAAAAAGTTATAGGTCAACTTGATCAAAAAGCAAAACAAGATCCAAAAATAGCAAACGTAATATCTAAAGCATTTCAAAATGTTAAAAACTTTTTTGCTCAAGGGGCAGTAACAGAAGATCCAAGTGTTCAAGCAACAGATTTACCGTCAGCATCTGAATTAATGGGATTTATAAATTCTTTACCAGCAGATGCTACTCCAGAACAGAAAGAACAACAAGCTGAAAAATATCTACAAGGAGTACTGGCTAAAGTTTCAAAAATGCAAACAGCTCAAAGATTATCATTTAAACAAAATTTTGATACTACTCTAAAAGAACTTGCTACAAAGGTAGCAACAGAGCTTAAAAAGTTAAAATCAACATCTCCATTTACAAATAAGAGAGATGTAGAAAGTCAAGAAAAATTAAAAGCAAAAGATATTACTAGTTTAAAAAATATAGAATCTAAGATAGTTACAGGATTATCTGGCGTATTTTCTGATCTTAAAGATGTTGGATTGATCGATGGAACAAAACAACAAGCAGTACTTGAATTCTTACAAGATTTAATACAAGGGGTAGTATCCTTTGAAGAAGTATTATCATCAGGCGCAGGCGACATTAATGCTATGTATATGAATGCAGTTACGACACAAGAAAAATCACCAAACTATATTGAAGCATATAATTCTGTGAAAGAAAAAATGTGGAGAACAGTTATTGACATTGGTAAAGGTACAAACATGGGTCCTGGTGAATTAGGATTATCGTTGATATTACAGCCAGCAAGTAAAGGTGGTAAAGGAGATTTAGCATTTACTACAACAGACGCTGATGGAAATGAAGTAACACAAACAGTTGAGCTAAAAGGTTCTTTAGATCCTAAATCAGGAGCAAGACTAGGACTTGAAATGGGAAACAAAACTAATCAAGTAGCAAGTTACCAAAAATTATTAGACAAATATTTTGGTAAAGGTAAAGTTCCGTACAAATATCCAACTAAAACTGCAAAAGGAAAAGATTCAACTGAAAGTTTAAATTTAACAGTCAAAGGAATTAAAGTTTTAAATCAACTTATATCTCAAGTTCCTGGTTTTCAAACAAAGAAATTTCTTGTTGATTCAATTTTGTTAACATTGGAAGATGGAGAAACATATCGTAAAACAGTTGAAAACAATAAATTTTTAGATGAAGCAATCAACAGTGACGGAACTATTGATTATAACATATGGGTAAGAGCATTAACTCTTGTACAATATGATTTGTATGGTGGCGAAGCAGGCAAAAGTGAATTTAAAACTATAATGGTATTCAGTCCAAATAGCACGAATTTTAGAGTAGTTAAAAATGCTAATGAATTCAGTCAAGCAATTAAAGATGGTCAAGTAGGTAAACCAAATGGAATAATAGTATCTGGTGGATTATCTTTTAACCTTGACAAATTTGCTAAAACACCACAGGTTGGTATAAAATAATGGATATAGCAAGATTAAAACAACTAGCAGGCATTGGCGAGAATCCGCATTTTATACAAATGCCAAATCCTCGCAAAGAGTTTGCACAAAGGCATCACGAAAGGATGAAACTATCTATGAACGAGTCAAAACCA
>MDTB01051314.1_pt1 | contig 14445 bp, 9 predicted proteins | sample 811161 | NCBI WGS metagenome assembly MDTB01 (sample SAMN05326650, study PRJNA326480) | marine metagenome | isolation source: seawater | place: Mediterranean Sea | collected 2009
ATCAGGGTGAACCATAAATACGATTTCGTAATGACGCATTATAGCTCCTTACGGTTGTAGCCTCGACAGTACAGCCGACTGTATGGAGACAAGGAACGAGTTAGGTTGGCTGTAAGGGCGCGCATTATACGTGCACTGGCGCAATTGCACAAGTGTTAATCAACCAGTGCGTTTTCAGGCTTAGCTTTCGAAAATATTTGAAGAAACGGTTTGCAAGGGGAAACGCAGCGTGAATTCCGTACCATTGTAGTCAGAATTAACCCCCAACGTACCCTTGTGGGCTTTTGCTATCTCTGACGCTATAAATAAACCTAATCCTAAACCTTCATTCTGCCTATTGCTTTCTTTACGCCAAAACGGTTGAAATAAACGAGCCTTAGAATCATCAGAAATGGGCGTTCCGCTGTTTTGTACACTAAGAATGAAGTCGTTGCTATTGGTTAGGACCTTCACGTAAACAGGGTATGACAAATCGCCATGAATTAACGCGTTTTTTAAAAGGTTAGATAGTAATTGGCAAATCCGTTTGTCATCACAAATTAACGGTCGCGTAATATCAACATGAATACGTATTGAGCTTTTGGGGAAAGCGGTGGCTAACTCTTCTACGGTATAATTTATCTGCTGACTAAGGTTATTAGATACTGCTAATTTGACCGGTAAGCCCTGCCCTACTCTGGTGTGCGTAAAATCCATCGTATCTTCTATCAAGCGCGAAATTCTCTGCACGCTATTTTTCATGCGAGATACCGCTTTAAAAACCGGTACTTGTACCGTACTTGCAACCTCACTGTCTTTGATTAGGTCATCTAGAAAGCTTATACCAATTTGAATAGAAGACAGAGGCGTGCGGATATCGTGGCCTAGAATGGCGATATACTGCTCTTGCAGACGAGCCATATTTTTTGCGTCACTAAGCTGCGTAAGCGTTTGCTCAATATGATCGTTCAACAATATTTGATTGGATATCAGTTTCGCAAAAGCACTGACTTGGCCGTGAACCGCCTCGGTTCGCAGCTCACGGGGCTCAGGGTCTAGCCCACATAATGTGCCAAAGAATTCACCTTTCGCATCGTAAAGAGGATAGGAGAAATAGCTTTCAAACCCGTACATAATAGGAATAGGGTTTTCACGATATTCATTATCTGCAGACGCATGATTGATGACAATTTCTTTTCTGTTTGCCCGAACCGTTCGACAAAATGTGGTTTCTATTTCTAATTCATCGCCAGGCGACAGCCCAAACTCAGCATTGTCTAATACTGAGCACATAGTCCACGCCTCTTCAGTTACTCTGGCTACACAGATAAACCGTAAACGAAGCGTACTGGCTAAGATTTCCATAATATGCGGTATTGCTTCAATTGCGTTTATAGCTTGAATATCGCGCTGAATTGCTTCGTTCATTGCCATTACCTTTAAAGAAGTCCTTTTTATGGAATACGGTCAAGATTCAAGCCCGCCCCTATATACTTAATTTCCTCAGCTTACATAAGCATTCTGAAGCGTAACGTGTAAATGTGACAAGTTCACACAGCCTAGACTAAAGTATAATACGCTACCTTCGGACTAAATTTAACCTAAACATTCCCCTTAATACTGTTTATTTATACAGTTAAATGCTGTACAGTTTTTATGTCTTTAACTAATGGGGGACCTACCATGGCCATTACCACACAATATGTTGTTACGCACAAAGGGGTAGAGAAATTGGTAACTACCGATAAAAAAGAGGCTGATCAGTACGACAAAATGCTCGATGCAGCAGACAACTTAGCTGATTACATTCAGGCTAAAGGTATCAAATTAGACGATAGCACTGTGGAAGAGCTCACTATTATGCTGTCGAAGAACAAAGATAAAATTAGCAAAATCTTTAAAGGCGCAACGGCAGAAAGCGTGTTAGAAGATGAGAGCGCCGAAGTGGTAAAGCTTCAAGCTAATGGCTAACATTCCTTAAGCTAACTTGCCTAACACGTCGTTATAATGAGCAAATAACAAGAGCAAGCGCCGCTTTGCCCAAATGCTATTTGATACAATTGTGATTTGATAGCATTACTTCAAAGCGGTAACTTGCTTTTAGTACAAGTGAGCGCATCGTTTGCTTTTGCAATATATAACAACAAAGACCTAGGTTGGGCTTAGCGTGAATATAATAAATAATAAGAGCGCTCTTACTCAGTGTAAAAGCGCCATTGAAGTTAGTCATGTAAACTTTGCGTATTCGAAAGAAAGCACTCCGATACTCAATATTGAAAAATGGCAAGTATCACGCGGTGAGCATGTGTTTCTTTCCGGCCCGTCTGGTAGCGGAAAAAGTACGTTACTGAATTTACTTTGTGGCACCCTTACTCCAACGGCAGGCAGCATTGCCTTGCTAGGACAGCCGTTCTCGTCTTTATCTAATCGACAAAGAGACAAGTTTAGAGCACGTAATATTGGTGTGGTATTTCAGCAGTTCAATCTCATCCCCTACCTCTCGGTTGCACAAAACATTAGCGCAGCCGCGTATTTCTCAGGTAAAGGCAATAGTAGCCAAAAGGTTCTGGCTAATACCTGTGAGTTACTTGATAGGTTACAGCTACCTTCCCATGTTTTACATGCCAAAGCTGATGCACTAAGTATTGGACAGCAGCAGCGTGTGGCAATAGCCCGTGCGCTTATCAATAGTCCTCAACTATTAATTGTGGACGAGCCAACATCAGCGCTTGATGCAGATGCCCGTGACAGTTTTATGGCATTACTGAAAGAGGTCGCTAGTGACAGCACCATGATATTTGTAAGTCATGATAACGCGATGGAACGCTATTTTGACCGCCATTTTCGTATTTCTGAACTAAGCCTCCCATCAACGACACAACCACCGCACGCAGTAAAGCATACAAGCAAACCTAAGCAGGAGAGCCTGTAATGCTAAGCACTATTGCCATCGAAAGCTTGAAACGCAGAAAAACAACCGCGTTACTCACCCTTTTAAGCATAACCATTAGCATTAGCTTACTGCTGTGTGTAGATATTGTTCGCAGCCAAGTAAAAACAAGCTTTACACGCACCGTTTCTGGCGTTGACCTAATTGTTGGCGCCCCAAGCGGCCAGTTGAATTTATTGCTGTCTTCAGTGTTCAATATCGGTACGCCTACTAAAGGTATTGATTACAAAAGTGTGGCGTCGCTAAAATCGAATAAACAGGTTTCTTGGCTAATTCCCCTCTCATTAGGTGACACTCACCGAGGGTTCAGAGTTATAGGAACGACAAACCGCTTTTTTGAACACTTTAAATACGGTGACAAGCAAGCTTTAGCCCTGACAGAAGGGCGTGTATTTGAGCAGCCTTTATCTACCGTTGTAGGCGCTGATGTTGCGGATTCACTAGGCTACACGGTTGGCGATAAGATAATTGTTTCTCACGGCCTTGGAAGTGTCTCTTTTAATAACCATGACGATCACCCTTTTATTATTTCAGGTATCCTCGAGAAAACGGGAACGCCAGTAGATAAAGCGGTGTATGTCACATTACAAGGGTTAGAGAAAGCCCATTCAGGCCCTAAGTCTGCGCATACATCACGGTTACGTAAAAAAACGGCTTTTCTTAACGGTCACAGCACAAATGAACATGAACATGAACATGAACATGAACATGAACATGAACATGAACATGAAGAGCCTACTCAAGACAATTATGATAGTGACGCATTTACACCTGAATCTGTGTCTGTCGTCATGCTAGGACTGAAAAACCGCGCAGCCGCATTACAACTGCAATATCAAATTAATCAGAGTAAAAAAGAGCCACTAATGGCAATTTTACCTGGTATGGCACTGGCTGAATTGTGGCAGATAATGGGAAATGTAGAGGCCTTGCTATTAGGTTTGTCAGGTTTAATAGTGATTTGCGCCCTTATTGGCCTGGCAACCATGCTGTTAGCAACAATGCGAGAGCGCTATCAGGAGATTGCCGTATTGCGTACAATTGGCGCTGGCCCGTTTACTCTACTGTTACTGATCCAGCTAGAAGCAATGCTACTCACTATTGTTAGCGCAGCATTAAGCATCGCACTGGTTGCCGTATTAATGAGCATGTTCAAACCTTGGCTAAGCAGTACGTACGGGTTATTTTTATCAAGCCCACTATTTAGTCAAAGCAGTGTCATCATAGTATTGCTCATATTAGGCTGTACCTACTTGGTGTCGTTGTTCCCAGCCATCGCAGCTTACAAGCGGGGCCTGCACGCTGGGCTTAACAGTAATTAGTCACGACATTAGAAAGGGAGAAGTTACTCTCCCTCTTTCTCGTTTGTACTAAAACGAAGAATTAGCTCGTGAACTTGATTTACAGTAGCACGCAAGTCGTGACTCGCCGCCAATGAGGCCTCTGACGAACGCTGTGTTTCCGAGGCGCCATCGGCAACTTCAACTAGCTGCTGATTGATATGTTCTGCTACCGTGCTTTGCTCTTCAACCGCCGACGACATTTCAACCGTAGCATCAGCTATCCCTTTCACCGCGCTGTTTATCTCAAATAGCGCCCCACGGGTCTCTTCAACAATAGCGCTGCCGTGTTCAGCCGATGTTAACCCTTCATTCGAGACACGTACGGCTCGCTCAGAGCGTTCTGCTAATTCATTAATAATATTGTGAATTTTGTCTGTAGATTCCCGGGTTTTTGAGGCTAGCGTTCTGACTTCATCGGCAACTACAGCAAAGCCTCTGCCTTGCTCACCGGCTCTTGCGGCTTCAATAGCAGCATTCAGCGCTAGTAAATTGGTTTGTTCTGCAATTGTAGAGATGATATTGGCTGCTTCGCCAATATCACTGGTGGACTGAGCAAGCTCAGTTACCGTTGTTGAAATTGACTCTACGGCTTCACGCAGCGCAACAATTGCCTGCATTGCCTGCTCGGCTTTTTCATTCCCCGTTGCCACGTTTTCCGCCGCAGACCGAGCACTTATAGCATTACTTTCCACCCGCTCTGCCACTTCTTGAATGGCTTGACTCATTTGTGTAACTGCCGATGCAATTTGCTGTGTTGCTTGGTTTTGCTGAACCACCGCTGCGCTTGTGCTTTCTGCTTGTTGGTGGGTGGTATTAGCGATATTTTCTAGACTTGCTGATGCATCTTTAATTCTCGTTAATGCCGTTCTATTGCGTGCCAGTTCGCAGGCAAGCGCAAGCTTGGCTTGCGCAATATGCGTGGCGTCGTCATAGTAGGTTTGGGCCACGGTATCGTTTGCGTAACTTTTAGGGCTCAAAGAAAGCAGCGCATTCCAGTCTTTTTTACCTTTCGCTTGTTGAACAGTGACTAAAACTAACGTACCGACAAACGCAATGCCCGCAGCAGCTAAGCCATGAGTTAACCCAAGCGCGACAACTAAAAGCGCACTTATTAACAACGAGGGCGCCATATGCATAAGCATTTGCGTAAAACGCGATGTGGCAGATACCGCAGACTTTCCTTGTTGCAACCTCGCGTAAATGCCCGATGCTCGCCTGGTCTCTGCATTCGAAGCAGGAACCCTAACAGACTCATAGCCCACTATCGTCGCTCCTTCGTAAACAGGCGTTACGAAAGCAGAAACCCAGTAATGGTCGCCATTTTTTCTTCTATTTTTAACCAAGCCTAACCAGCTTTGGCCAGACTCTAATGTACGCCACATTTCCTTAAACACTGGCGATGGCATATCTGGATGTCTTATTATATTGTGATTTTTGCCGATTAGTTCATCTCTACTGAACCCACTTACTTCAACAAACTCGTCGTTACAATGCTGTATAACTCCGCGCTTGTCGGTAGAGGAAATAAGTCGATGGTGAGTAGGAAACTTGTATTCTTTTTGAGTAACCGGCTGGTTGTTTCTCATGCAGTGCTTTCTCCGTTATGCAAAGCGTTCGTCCGTCAAAGCGGGAATCATCGCTCTCCCCTTAGACTAGAACATAAACATCTGCTGTCTAGTGAAACGGGAAAAATTAGAGAAATTTTATAATTTATCAGAGCGTTAGAAAAGTAATTTATACTTTAGGCTACAGGAAGTATCACCGATACTTTTGTTCCCTTCCCTTCTTCACTGGCAATATTAATTTTTCCGTTGTGCTGTTCAACAATTGTCATTGAGATAGACATGCCTAAGCCAGTGCCCTCCCCCGGCGGTTTAGTGGTAAAAAAAGGCGTAAAAATTTTGCTCAGCGTTTCTTTAGACATCCCCTCGCCTTCGTCATCTATAACAAGAATGACGTTCTGCTCATCCCTTTCTACCTTCAACGTTATGCCTTTGCCTTGTGGTGTAGCATATATGGCGTTAGTTAAGAAATTCATGAGAACTTGCTGAATCTGCCCTGAGTTACCGTTAAAGAAAACGTCTTCTCTTGGCACTTCGAAAACCACATTATTGCGATAACGATGTAAGTTGTTAGTAAGTTTAATAACCGTGTTCATCGCTTCAATAGCGCTTATCTGGGTATGTTTACCAGAACCGGGGTAAGAGAAGCTGCGTAAGGCTTTAACAATTTCTATGATGCGTTCTATCCCTTCATGGGATTCATCGAACATTTGTGCTATTTCTATTGCGCTGTCTTTAAGCGAAAAACGCTTTTCAAGCGCTGTAAATTGTTCTTCTATCTCACCACCTGCCCGGGTACACAAGTTGCCAATTTCTTCAAGCGCACGTTGGTAATCGTTAAAGATGTCTTTCGCAACCATCGTATTACTTCGTACATAGCCAATAGGGTTGTTAATCTCGTGAGCAATACCTGCGGCAAGTTGCCCTAACATTGCCATTTTATCTGCACTAACTAATCGTTCTTCCAAGAAGTCACGATCTTTTTTGACGTTGCTTAGTTCAAGCTGACGATTATCTAACTCGCTTTTCTTATTTTGGTATCGAGAGGTAATATTGAGATAGTATTTAGTGGTATCTAAAACGTAGAGTGTTTCTTCTTCAAGGTTATCATCGTTAGTAAGTAGCACCAGCCACGTATATTCACCCTGTGACATTTCATGCATAAAGTGAAGTAACCGTGCCTCTTTGTGCGTATCAGGCCGTATGACTGCGCTTACGCACCAGTGGGAATAGCTTTCTCGTAAATCTAACGGCGTCTCATCTAAAATTAACTTTGCAAGGTCATGAGAGGTTATCCAACCTTGGCCATTGGCAAGAACTCGATCATCATCGCCTATCGATAATTCGCCGTCCTTAACGGTGAAAGCTTTACCACAATAAGCGCCGCTAAACTCAACCGCCGATTCAAGCGCTGAAAAAATATAACTTACGCCAGATTTTGCTTGGGTTAGCTGAGAAGCGGTGCGGTTTAAGTAAAGCAGTTCGCGCTCACGCTGCTTAGAGTCGTTCAATGCTTTTCTGAGCGCTTGATTTGCAAGGTAAGCGTCTTGAGAATATGTTTCTAGAAAGGATTCGGCATTTTTACGCGCAATCTTTTGGCGCTTTAACTGGCGCTCTAAAGAGTTCACGCGGGCTTCAAGCGCTAAAATACGTTCGTGTTCTGTTGAACTTGGTATCTCACTCACTAAGCAGCCTCAAGATTCACGCGTCACACATTGTGTGACGCCGCTTAAATTTACAGGGCCCGATAATACTTAACGGGCGTTAATTTATCAGTCGGTCAAGCAATGTCATAAACCGTTCACTTGCCTGTTCCATTTCCATGAGCTTAGCATCAGCTTCAGCATTGTTCCCATTTTGCTTAGCTTGCACTGCCGCAATACCGCTACTGTGCACCTTAGCGTGGGGAATATCGATTTCTCTGAATGCGGCTGTTTGACCGATCGCTGTACTTGCATTGCCACTGTACCACTTGCCTAGCCGACAGTTTACGTGGTCACTAAATTCCGCTGCTGTTTTACTGCTATAACCGCACATCACTGCGTAAACGTCTGATTTCCATACAACATGGTCTAGTTTTACCGTTTGGATAAAGGTAGCCATAGCTCCTTCACTGATTGTAGATTTCATACTATCGCAATGCTGAACCATGCTTTCATAGCTACCGTTAAGCTGGTTAATACCAGTTTCTAACTGCTCGTTATTGCCCCGCAGCTCATTCACACCAGAAACAGCCTTGGACGTAGATTGAATAATTCCGTTTACAAGCTCAGAAACTTCCGTGGCGGATTTGTTCGTTTCCGTTGCTAGTGCGCGAACCTCATCGGCAACAACACTAAACCCTCGCCCAGCGTCACCTGCGCGGGCAGCCTCTATGGCGGCATTAAGAGCCAGCAAGTTGGTTTGATCAGAAATACTCGTAATTGTGGTAACAAACTTGTTGATGTTATCAGCAGTAGTGGAAAGGCCGGAAATACGCTCGCTCATGCTCCCCATCTGTACATTTAGGCCACTCATATCAGAAACAATTTTATTTAATGTCGACGCTGACTCACTGAATAGTTCATTGATATTAACGATGGACTGGCTCTCAGCGTTGATGCGTTCGTAGGAATGCAGAACCGTTTCTCGAACCCCTTCTAGCTGGCCCAGTGCATCGATTAAGCACTTCACTACCACCGATTCAGTTACCGACACTTGCTGATTAGTCGCCGTTTCAATAGCAGAATGTAAATCGCTGTTTTCAGTCTCAAGCAGCTCAACTCTCTTTAGAGCCTCTTCAAGTTTCACTTCTAGTTGACGAACTTCAGCGTCTTTTTCTTCGTATTTACTGCGAGATACAAACATGTGTAGTTACCGGTAGATTTTTTATAGAATTATTTTTACCAGACTAACAGATGTTAATACCTCTTAACCACTAGTCTGAAGTAGCGTTGTATTATAAGTATCGGAGAAAAAACAAAAAACTAGAGTATTAATTAGGTAAAACTTAAATACACTAGTTTTTAGGCAGTATAAGCTTCTATCTGCGCTTTTCACTAGGCACCTTAATCAATTCAACGACGTTTTGGCACTAGCCTGAAAAACCAGACTCTTAGCGCATTTTTGGCATAAATCGCACTCACATTAGGAATTACACAGAATGCTTTTAGAAACACTGCTTCCCATGTTCGCGCTTTTAGGTCTTGCAACGCTTCTTCAAACATTAAGCGGGTTTGGCTTTGGACTTATGGTGGTGCGCTAGGCGGCCTACTCGGCGGGCTTTTTTCTACGTTTGGACCACCTGTTGTTTTTCAGTGTTACCGGCAAGCATGGTCTATAAACGAAATTAGATTTACGCTATTGGCAGTATTTAGCGTCACTTCTCTTATTCGACTTGCTATAGTGCCACTAGGCACCCTCCCATCTAGCGAAGTGGTTATTTCTGCTTTATGCGCAGTTCCCGTAATCTTTATTTTTACTCGAATAGGTCGGCTGTTAGCGGTGAGAGTTCCTGCGGCGGCTGTAAGACTTTTAGCCCTAACCATGTTGGCAATGAGCGGCGTAACGCTTATCGTGCAGAACGTTAAAATTTAAACCTTACTAGGCTATTTATAGAAGCCACCACTTCCACACATAATTGTTAGTTTATTTCTTCGTGGGCGTGGCTGTGTGAATGGGCGTGTAAATGGTCTTTATCATCTCTACACGGCTCACCGGGCAGCTCAAACTCAATTGTGGTATGAGATAAACCAAACGGGGTCAGCCGCTCATTAACTTCCTGCTTTAAAGCTCGCAACTTTTCATTGTCTATTAAGCAATTAATTACCACATGAGCAGTGAGAACGTGTTGCTCGCCATCTAAAGACCAAAAGTGCACGTGATGTATTTCTTCAACGTGTTTAATTGATAATAGCTGCTTACTTATGGCATTACGTGTCGCCAAATCAGGCACTCCCTGAAGAAATAGCGACATAGTTTGCACCACATACCTGATGACGTTAATCAGTATGAAGAGGGTAAATCCGATAGATAAAATAGGGTCGAGGATGGGCCAATTTACAAAATGAAGTACAATAGCAACGATAAGAACAGCTACCCATCCCATGGCATCTTCGATGAGATGCCAGTTAAGCACCTTTTCATTCATTGAATGCCCGCCGTGAAGCTTGTAGGCAGCAAGGCCATTTACCAAAATACCGAGTACGGCTAAGCCCATCATACCCTCAGTAACAGGCATTTCTGGGTTAGCTAGTCGAGGAATAGCTTCAGAAAGTATCCACACAGCACCAACGATTAAAATGACACCATTTATCATGGCCCCCATTAGGCTCAAGCGTTTGAAACCGTAAGTGTACTTTTCAGTGGATGCCTTCTTACCTAGTTTACTTAAATACCACGCTAAGCCTATAGATAAGGTATCACCTAAGTCATGCACCGCATCGGCCATAATAGCTACGCTATTAGTTAACCACCCGCCAATAAATTCAATAATGGTGAAAGTAAAGTTAAGCCAAAAAGCCCAGCCTATACGCGTAGAGTCAGCGTTCTCTAAATCATGGCTGTGCGAGTGAGGATTATCGCGAGCGCTATGGTGGTGATGCATAATGAAGATCCACAAGTTGGGCCTGAATCAGAGCATACCTGAAGACTAAAATTCTGCGAATAGAAACTTTTACACAGCTTGTTAACAAGTGCGTTAACCCTTTTGTAAATGCTGCGTGAACACACTTACCAAAAATCTATACTTCGGTATAAGAAAACAAATAAATCATTGTATTAAAACAAAAATAAAATTTAACAGCGCATTTTTCAGCTTAAGTAGAATGTTAAATTTATGAGAACAGTATTGATCTTTACACGCCAGTAGCTTAATGTAATGTAAGCGCTTTCAAACAGCCATTTTTATTTGGCGCAAATTGTAAGCGCTTACAAAAGCTTTTTACGTGGCCGTTGCCACACATAAAAACCCAATTTCATTAGATCAGGGCTGAAAACAATGACGAAAAAAGCATCTCAACTTTCGCGGATAGCTGCCGCGCTCTCAGTCACTACCCTATTTGGCTGTGGAGGCGGTTCAACAACCTCTACAGATATTGACGTTGTTGACGCATCGGTACCCGTTTCCGACTGGGAGCTGGTGTGGAGCGACGAATTCGATGGGGCTAGTATCGATGACGATAACTGGACCCATGAAGTAGATTGTAACGGCGGCGGCAATAATGAAGCGCAGTGCTATACCGACAGCGAAGAAAACGCATTCGTTTCTGACGGTAGCTTAAAAATTGTTGCGCTCCCTGCCGAAGAAGGTGCGCCAAAACCTTACACATCAGCCCGTCTTAATACACGTTACAAAGCCGACTTTAAATACGGACGCATTGAAATGCGTGCAAAAATGCCTGAAGGGCAAGGAAGTTGGCCGGCGTTTTGGATGATGCCTACTGATGAAGTGTATGGCGGTTGGCCGCGCTCTGGTGAAATTGACATTGTTGAAGCCGTGAACCTAAAAGCTGCTGATGCTGAAGGCAACCCAGAGAGCCATATCTACGGTACCCTTCATTATGGTCAGGAATGGCCAAACAATGATAGTTCTGGCCAAGCTTATTCGCTTCCCGACGGCGCTAACCCTGCCGATGACTTCCATACCTACGCGGTAGAATGGCAAGAAGGGGAAATTCGCTGGTATATGGATGGGTATCTTTATGCTACCCAGCGTCGCTCTGAAGTACGTTATAACGCCAATGGTGAAGCCTCTGGCCTGTCCCATCGTGGCTGGTACGCTGAATATTACGAACAAGGCACAGGCGAGCTAACAACACACTGGGATAATGCGCCATTTGACCAAGAGTTTTATCTGATTCTAAACTTTGCGGTAGGTGGCGATTGGCCAGCCAATGTAAATGAAACCGGTATTGATGCTGAAGCATTCGCAGAAGGTCAAACCTTCGAAGTAGATTATGTACGCGTATATGAATGTGCGTCAGACCCAGATACTGGAAAAGGCTGTGAAACTGTACGCCCTGGATACGATTCATTAGACGATGCACTAGTGGAAGGCGCTGCGCCAGTACCTACTCCGCCTTCGACCGGCATTCCTCAAAACCTAACGATTTTTGACGGTGCGCCGAACCCTAACTGGCCAGCATGGGATTGCTGTGGTGGCACTACACCTGAACTTGTAGAAGATTCAGAGCAGGGACAAGTTTACGAGTTTACTATTAACGAAGCGCCAACGGTAATGGGCTTTATAAGCCGCAGTCAGTTTATTACTGACCCAGAAGGAGAAGCTTCGCCATTCGACGCCTCACCAATCGAAGAGACGGGCAGCGTTAAATTTGACCTCAAAGTGACGTCACTTCCTAACAATGCAACGACAAACTGGCTATTTAAAGTAGAAAGCTCAGAAGGTTCGACCTTTGCTGAGCTGCCTTTGATGGACGGCTACGTAGGCCCAGCAGACACGGCCGGCGCAACACCAGAACAAGGTGTGTGGGAGTCTTATGAATTTCCATTGAGCGCGCTAGCACAAGCCGGCCTTGATACCAGTGCCATCGACGTCATTATGGTTTTCCCTGCATGGGATACAGGTAACGGTGCTGTGTATCGCATGGCGAACGTAGAAATTTCTCAGGAAGGTGGCGTTAGCTACCCTGAGTTAGTTATCTTCGAGGACGGTCAAAACCCTAACTGGCCTATGTGGGATTGCTGTGGTGGTTCTACGCCAACTGAAGAAATGGATGATGAAGCGCATGGCCTAACTGCAGAATTCCGCATTGGTGCAGAGCCAACGGTAATGGGCTTTATTACTCGCTCTGAATCTGGCGGTGGCGATACCCCATTTGATGCCACAGCGCTAACAGACGGTGGTTTACTACAGTTTGAAATGCGGGTGTTGAGTGCGCCAAACAATCCAGATTCAACATGGCTATTTAAAGTTGAGTCAAACGGTGCATCAACCGCGGTAGAACTTCCTTTAGCCGATAGCGTTGAAGGCCAAGCCCCTGTTGAAGGTGAATGGCAAACATACACTTTCCCTATTTCAGACTTACAGGCCCGTGGTTTAGACGTAAGCGCGATTGACGTCATCATGGTATTCCCTGCTTGGAGCACTGGTGAAGGTGCAGTCTATCGCTTAGACAACGTTAAAATTTTCCACCCTGACAACGGCGCAGAAACACCTGCTGGCGGCCTTACTCTATTTGCAGATACAGCTGCTGATCAATGGCGCATTTGGGATTGCTGTGGCGGTTCAACACCCACTGAAGAAGTAGACGATGCAGAGCACGGCACGGTAGCTGAATTCCGCATCGGCGCAACGCCAACAGTAATGGGTATTATTGCTGATGACGGTCATTCGTACGACGCATCTGCGCTACTAACAAACGGTGTAGTGCGCTTTGAGATGAAAGTAAGCTCAATGCCTAACGACGCATCGGCGCCTTGGTTATTTAAAATTGAGTCTATCAATGTGTCATCGGCGGTTGAGCTACCGATTTCAGCAAGCCTTGAAGGTGTAGATCCTGTTGAAGGCGAATGGCAAACCTATACATTCCCGCTTCAAACCCTGTACGACGCGGGCTTAGACATCAGCGCCATCAACGTCATTATGATGTTCCCGGCATGGGGTTCAGGTGAAGGCGCAGTATACCGCGTTGATAATGCAGAAATAGCCGCACAGTAACAAAGCGGATGCCGCTCTAGCACCCTAAAGCGGCACTCTCCATTTGATAAGAATTAGTAGGGCAATTATGAAAAACACATCTTTTAAGAAGACCCAGCTTGCCACATCAATGGCGTTGTTGATGGGCTCCACACTCGCACTACCTACTTACGCGCAAGACGCTGAGACAGCGACACCTGCAGAGGGCGAAGTAGAAGTTATTCAGGTTAGCGGTATTCGCGGCAGTATGATCCGTTCTATGGACTTAAAACGCAGTTCAAGCGGTGTGGTTGACGCTATATCAGCAGAAGAACTGGGTAAATTTCCTGATACTAACCTCGCTGAAGCATTGCAGCGCATTACGGGTGTAACTATCAGCCGAAGCAACGGTGAAGGTAGCCAAATTACCGTGCGGGGTTTTGGCCCAGAGTTCAACTTGGTAACCCTTAACGGACGCCAAATGCCAGGCACAGGTTTTACTCGCTCTTTCGACCTTGCCAACCTTTCATCTGAAGGCGTAAACACGCTAGAGCTTCAGAAAACGGCCCGCGCAGAAAACCCGAGCGGCGGCTTAGGTGCAACGGTAAATATCATCACTATGAAGCCACTGGCTCAGTCAGGCCAAAATGCGACTATTTCGGTTAAGGGCATTTACGATACGTCTAACGAAGCGGGTGACGATGTAACGCCAGAGATTGCAGGCGTTTACACTAATACCTTTGCAGATGACATGTTCGGATTCGGCGTGTCATTCTCACACCAAGAGCGTGACTTCCAGCAGCAGTCAGCAAATATTCAAGGGTGGGTACTGCAAGAAAACGACGATCTGCCTCAAAACATAGACCCAAGCAATGTTGTTGATAACCGCACTAACATTACTAATGCGGCGTTCTTTCCAAAAGACATGAACTACAGCATCAATGACGTGCAGCGTGAGCGTCAAAACGGCCAAGTAACCTTCCAGTTCCGTCC
>MDTB01130682.1_pt1 | contig 14445 bp, 13 predicted proteins | sample 811161 | NCBI WGS metagenome assembly MDTB01 (sample SAMN05326650, study PRJNA326480) | marine metagenome | isolation source: seawater | place: Mediterranean Sea | collected 2009
ATATTCATACGAATCAGTTTGATTATCAATCTTGCCTTTGTTATTTACAAGTAAAATTTATGAACCAAATTAATCTTTTTTTAGAGCTAACTAGACTTAGAAGACCTATAGGGTACATGTTGCTGTTTTGGCCTTGTGCTTGGGGATTAACTTTGGCCTATAATTTTTCTAATAATTTAGATTTATATTTTTTTTACTTATTTTTATTTTTTTTAGGTTCAGTTCTAATGAGATCAGCAGGTTGTATTGTAAATGATATTCTTGATAGAAAATTTGATAAAAAAGTTTTGAGAACAAAAAATAGACCCATAGCATCTGGAAAAATTTCTGTTAAGCTTGGTTTATTTTATGCGTCAATACTATGTATTTTTGCATTTTTGGTTCTCATAAATTTTAATAATTTTACAATTTTATTTGCTTTGGCCTCAATGCCTTTAGCTTTCACCTATCCTTTAATGAAAAGGTTCACTTATTGGCCACAACTTTTCTTAGGAGTTACATTTAACTATGGTTTAATTTTAGGATGGACTGCAATATATAGTGAAATAAATTTAATACCTGTTGTACTTTACTTAGGAGCCATATTTTGGACACTTGCATATGACACGATCTATGGGTTTCAAGACATAAAAGATGATGAAATTATAGGATTAAAATCAACTTCAATTAAGTTTAAAAATACCCCATATATCTTTTTAATATTATGCTACTCATTATTTTTTTTATCTTTAATAACTGTTGGTTTGCTGATGGAGCTGAATAATCTATTTTATATGTTTTCAATTTTAGTTTTTTTTCACTTATTTATATATCAAATTAAAAAATTAAACATAAGTGATGCGTATGACTGTTTAAAAAAGTTTAAATCAAATAATTTGTTAGGTTTTTCAATCCTAGTAAGTCTATTAATAGGAAAGTTTTAAGTAATGACTAACATAGAAATTTTTAAAAGACTTTACAGAGATTATACAAAAAAATATTTCCCTAAAATATTATTATCAATTTTTTTTTCATTGTTGTTAGCAGGAAGTACTTCGGCTGTTGCATATTTACTTGACCCAGCTATTAAAGAACTCTTTATTAAACAAAGTTCATCATTAATATATTTTATACCACTCTTAATAATAATTGCCTTTACGATAAAGGGTATCTCACTTTATTCAGCTAAAGTAATTATGATTGGTGTTGCTGAAGAGGTAAAAAAAGAAGTACAAACTGATTTATTTGAATCTTTAATCAAAGCAGACACAAAATTAATAGATGAAAAACATTCAGGTAAATTTATTACAAATTTAATAAATGATGTAGGTTTAATCACAAATTTACTTAGTACTGCAATTTTAAATCTTTTTAAGGATAGCTTAACTCTTATCGGTTTATTGTCTGTTATGTTTTATCAAAACTGGAAGTTGTCTTTGATAGCGATTATTATGATCCCCCTCGCTTCTTTTGCTGCAAGATCATTAGGTAAAAGAATGGGAAAAGTAACTAATGAGCAAATGCATAAAACAGGTATTCTAAATACATATCTTATGGAAATATTTAAAAATCATAAATTAATGAAAATATTCCAAAAAGAATCTTATGAAAAAAAAAGGGCGTACAAATATATTGATAGTTTAAAAGAAACTTCAAAAAAAATTAATATTGTTTTTGTTAGAGCCTCCCCAATAATGGAGGTTTTAACAGGTTTTATGATAGCTTGTTTAATTTTTATTTCTGCTAAATTGGTGGTTAAAAATGAGCTTGAAGTAAGTAACTTTTTTTCTTTTCTTGCTGCTATGATGTTGTCTTATCAACCTGTGAGATCTTTAGCTACTTTAAATATAACTATTCAACAAGGACTAATGGGTGCGAGAAGAGTTTTACCACTTATAGATAATGTAAATGAAATAAGAGATAAGCCTGATGCAAAAGAAATAAAACTCTCTCAAAGTAAAATTGAGTTTAATAATGTATCTTTCGAATATAAAAAAGATGAAATCAAAATACTAAAATCTGTAGATTTAAAAATACCTGGAAAAAAGATGACTTCATTAGTAGGTCATAGTGGAGCGGGAAAATCTACAATATTAAATCTGATTCCAAGGTTTTATAATATTTATAGTGGAGATATTAGAATCGATGAACAATCAATATACAAATCTACAATAAGTTCTTTAAGAAAAAATATTTCTTTAGTTAGTCAAGATACAACTCTTTTTGACGATACAATAAGAAATAACATTGCCTATGCTAATTTGAATGCCTCTGAAGAAGAGATAGTAAAAGCTGCAGAATTTTCTTTTGCAAACGAATTTATAGATAAACTACCAAAAAAATATGACACAATAATAGGAGAGAATGGTATTAGGCTTTCGGGAGGAGAAAAACAGAGGTTATCAATTGCTAGAGCAATACTAAAAAAAAGTTCAATTATTTTACTTGATGAAGCAACATCGTCATTAGACGCTGAAACTGAGAATAAAATTCAAAAAGCAATAAGTTTTCTCACTGAAGGTAAAACAACTGTTGTTATTGCTCATAGGCTTTCTACGATTCTTAATTCAGACAAAATATACGTAATTGATAATGGTCAAGTTGTAGGAGAAGGTAAACATGAAGATTTACTAATTAATTCGAAAATTTATAAAAACTTTTATGATAAACAAATTAAAAGATTATAATGTTAAGTATTTATAGAATTTTAATTAATCTTATTTTTATCATATCACCAATAATAATTGCTTTTAGATTGTTAAAAAAGAAAGAGAACTTCAGCCGTTTTAAAGAAAAATTCTGTTTTTTTTCAAAACAAAAAACTAAAGGAAAACTTATTTGGATACATGGTGCTAGCGTAGGTGAATTTCAAAGTATTGTCCCACTTATTGAAAAGTATGAAAGAAAAAAAAGCATTAAACAAATTTTAATTACCTCTAATACATTAAGTTCATCAAAAGTAATTTCAAAATATAAATTTAAAAAAGTCATTCATCAGTTTTTTCCAATCGATACAAACTATCATACGAGAAAGTTTATAAATTATTGGGACCCTAGTTTGTCAATGTTTGTAGATTCTGAAATTTGGCCAAATATGTTGTTAAATCTTAAAGAAAAAAAAATACCTATAATTCTTCTTAATGGAAGAATAACTATTAAATCCTTTAAAAGATGGAATAGATTTAAAAAATTTTCTAAACTAATTTTTAGTAAATTTGACTTATGTATGAGTTCAAGTTTAAATACAAAAAAATTTTTGAAAAAACTTGGAGCAAAACACATTGAGTATTTTGGTAATTTAAAGTTTTCTGAGTCAGAGACAATTAAGATTGAAATAAGCAAAAATATAAAAAAATTTATTCAAAATAAAAAAGTTTGGTGTGCATCAAGTACTCATCCTGAAGAAGAAAACTTTGTTGGAATAGTGCACAAAAAATTAAAGTTAAAACATAAAAATTTATTAACTTTTATAATCCCTAGACATATTAATAGAACAGATATTATTAAAAACCAACTCACTAAACTAAATCTTAATATACACCTCCATGAACCGCTAAAAAAAATAGATAAAAACACGGATATTTATCTTGTTAATTCTTATGGACAAACAAAATCTTTTTTTTCTTTATGTAAAAATGTATTTTTAGGAGGTTCATTAATAAAACATGGAGGTCAAAATCCATTGGAGGCAGCTAGGTATGGGTGTAATATTTTGCATGGTCCAAACGTATCAAATTTTGAGGAAATATATAATTATTTGAATTCTCAAAAAATTTCATTCAAAGTTGAAAAAAATAATGCAATGTTTGAAATTTTAAATAAGTTACTTTCCACTAAAAATAATCAAGTGAATATTAAAAGTAAAATTAATTTAAAAGGAAAAAAAATACTTCAACAAAACATAAAAGAAATCAATAAATATCTAGGATAAAATGAATTTTAAAAAACCTTTATTTTGGGACTTAAAAAAACCCAATTTTTTTTCATATACACTAATTCCTTTTACAATCCCAATAATAATCAACAATCTTTTAATCAAATTCCAAAAAAAAATAAAAGATACAAGGATAAGGTCTATTTGTATTGGGAATATCTACTTGGGTGGAACTGGTAAAACACCGTTAACTATAAAATTATATGAAATAATTTTAAAAATGGGATTTAAAGTAATTACAGCAAAAAAATTTCACTCAAATCAAGTTGACGAGCAAACTCTTTTACAAAAAAAAACTCAATCAATAATAAGTAAAAGCAGAATTGCCGCAGTCAATAAAGCTGTTAGCGACTTAAATGAAGTGATAATTTTTGATGACGGACTGCAAGAGAGAAAGGTTGATTATGACCTAAAAATTGTTTGTTTTAAAAATAAAAACTGGATTGGAAATGGACAGTTAATACCCTCAGGACCTTTAAGAGATAAAATTGAGAGCTTAATAAATTATGATATTGTTTTTTTTAATGGAAAAGAGCATATTTCTGAGGATATTAAAAACAAAATTAAAAAAATTAACCCGAAAATTAAAATATTTTATTCACACTATGAGATTAAAAATCTAGACAAATTTGAAAAAAAATCAAATTATCTAATATTTTCAGGAATTGGAGACCCTGCATCCTTTAAGGATATTTTACTAGAAAACAGAATAAATGTAAAAAAAGAGATGATTTACCCTGATCATTATATTTTTAAAAAGAACGATATTGAAAAAATTGTAAGCGAGGCTAAAAAAATAGATGCAAAAATACTTACGACTGAAAAAGATTTTGTTAAACTGTCTAATAACAAGATTGAAGGAATAAATTTTTTAGAAATAGAACTAAAAATATTTGAGGAAAAAAATTTTATAAATTTTATTTATGAAAAACTTAAAAGATAAAATAAAGTACTTTTTACAATTTATTTTTATTTCATTTTTACTTATTATTTTTAGATTTTTTGGATTAAAAATATCTAGATTAATTTCTGGTAAAATTTTCCTTTTTCTTGGTCCTCTCTTTAGATCTAGCATAGCTATAAAAGCTAATATTGAAAAAGCATTTCCAAACAAAAATGAAGAATTTAAAAAAAAGATAGTACATGAAATGTGGTTAATGTATGGAAAAATTTTAGTTGAATATAATTTTATGAAAAAATATCGGTTTAATGAATATGCAAATAATATTGAGGTTGAGGGTCAAGAGGAACTAGAAAAAATTAGAGTTTCAAAACAACCAGTGATATTTATTTCAGGACACTTTGATAATTTTGAGTTGATGGCAATGCATATTGAAAAATCTGGTTTAAGTTTAGCTACAATTTATAGACCACTAAATAATGATTTTCTAAATCCTTTGATGGAACGAATTAGAAGAAAGTATATTTGTAAAAACCAAATAAAAAAAGGGTTATCTGGAACAAAAGATTTATTAAAATATTTTAAATCAGGTACTTCTATTGCGCTGATGATTGATCAAAGAGTCTCGGAGGGAATTAAAAGTAAATTTTTTGGTAAAGATGCTTTGACAACCACGATTCCAGCACAATTTGTAAAAAAATTTAGTTGTAAAATTGTGCCAGTCTACATTGAAAGAAAAAAAGACAATAATTTTAAACTAAAAATTTTTAAACCTTTAAACTTCTCAAATAATGAGAATATTGAAACCATAACTTCATCTCTTAATTCCACTTTAGAAAAAATGATTAACACAAACCCTAGTCAGTGGATTTGGACACACAATAGGTGGAAATAAACTAATCTTTATTATCTCTTTTTATCGAGGCTTCTTTATAAGAATAATATGGCTCTTGATTCTCAACATTCCAATAGTTCAATTCATCAATAGGAATTTTTTTTCCTGAAATAGCGCATATTACATGATCACCTTGTTCGATGACTTCGAAATTATTTGGTAAATATTTTATTTTTGCTAATTTTTTAAACATTTTTAGTTTATATATTCTTATATGAAAGTTGGAATAATAGGAAGTGGTGGCAGAGAGCATGCGATTTGCGAGTCTCTCAACAAATCAAGTAAAATTGAAAAAATTTACTGTTTTCCAGGTAACGCTGGGACAGAATTTATTGCAGAAAATGTTCCGATTGATTTAGACAATTTTGAAAGTTTAAAAAATTTTACTTTAGACAAAAAAATCGATTTTCTTATAATTGGTCCAGAAAAACCTCTTGTAGATGGAATAGTTGACTACTTGGAAAAATTTAATATTAAAGTTTTTGGGCCAAATAAACTAGCTTCTCAACTAGAGGGATCTAAAATTTTTACAAAAAAACTTTGTCAAAAATTTAATATCCCAACTGCAAAATTCGGTATTTTTTTTCAGATAAATGAATCTGAAAAATTTCTTAAAAAATGTAAATACCCAATAGTAATAAAGGCTGATGGGCTCGCTGCAGGTAAGGGTGTTTATATTTCTGAGACATATGAGGAGGCTGTAAAAGCAGTCGAAGAAATTTTTAATGGAAAATTTGGAAAAGCTGATCAATTATTAATTGAGGAATTTTTAAAAGGTGAAGAAATGAGTTTTTTTATAATTTCTGATGGCAAGAATTATAAACAGTTCGGAACGGCTCAAGATCACAAAAGAGTTTTTGAGGGAGATAAAGGCAAAAACACTGGCGGAATGGGAGCATATTCTCCATCAAGATTAGAAACTCAAAATTTAAATAATAAAATATTAGATAAGATTATCGAACCAACACTAAAAGGTTTGCAAGAAAATAACACTAAATTCAAAGGATTTTTATACGCTGGTTTAATGATTGTAAATGATGAGCCTTTCTTAATTGAGTATAACGTAAGAATGGGTGATCCTGAGTGTCAAACTCTGTTGCCAAAACTAAAAACAGATTTTGGCATCTTGATTAATTCATGCGTTGAGGAAAGCTTGAATAAAATAAATATTGAATGGCATGATGATAAGAGTCTTTGTGTGGTTTTATGCTCTAAGGGTTATCCAGATAATTACAAAAATAATTTTGAGATTAATTTGAAAGATATAATTTTAGGTGAGAATGAATTTTTGTTTCATGCAGGAACTCAATCTAAAGATGGCAAAACTATTTCTAAAGGTGGAAGAGTGCTTAATGTAGTCATTAGATCTAATAAATTTAAATCTGCAAGAGAAAAGGCTTTGAATATCCTAAAAAATATAAATTGGATAAATGGTTTTTATAGAAAAGATATTGGTCATAAGGTTATTGATGAATGAGAATTATATCAGGTAAATTAAAGGGAAAAAAAATAAATCCTCCAATTGATAAAGTTACAAGACCTCTAAGAGACCTAGTTAAAGAGTCTATTTTTAATGTAATCAAACATTCGAATAAAATTGAAATCAATTTAGAAAAATCAATTATTTTAGATTTATTTTCAGGTTCGGGCTCTTTTGGTTTAGAGGCAATATCAAGAGGTGCTAAAACATGTATATTTGTTGAAAATTATCTGAGTGCATCAGAAATTTTATATAAGAATATCAAAAATTTTAAATGCCAAATTAATTGCATTATTTCAAAATTAGATTGTTTTGATTATATAGAGAATCTTAAAAAAAATGAATTGAAATTAGATTTAATTTTTTTAGATCCACCCTACAAAGAGAAAAGGATAAATATTTTGTTAGAAAAAATATTGGAAAAAAATCTTTTAAGAAAAAATGGGGTTATCATAATTCATAGGCATAAAAAAGATAATATAAAAATTACCGAAAAATTAAATATAATTGATTTAAGACAGTATGGTATTTCAAAAATTATTTTTGCAAACTAATTTTTTTTTAAAATTTTAATTGTATTTTTTTTTATTAATTCAACGGAAGGCTGATTGTAAGGATTAATTTGTAAAGCTTTTCCAAGTAAAATTGTTTCTAATATAAAAAAAGCAAAAAGCTCTCCTAAAGTTTTTTCATCTCTTTTCTTAATGACAAAACTCCTAAAAGGTATCTTTTTTTTTTGAAATACTTGCTGAGTTGCTATAAATTGAGCATAAAGTATATCCGTCATTTTTTTATTTTTCAAATATTTGTGGGATTTTAATAAAGTTTGGTTATCTATTTTTTTCGCAGTATCATTTTTTACGTAGAAAAAAGTAAAAAAATTTTTTTTAAATCCATCTAAATAAAGTTGCATTAAGCTGTGATTATCTTTTGGAACACTAGAGATTATTGGCAAGATTCCCTTAGAAGACTTACCTAAGCTTTCTGCTACTAATTGTTGATACCAATAAAATAAATTACTTGAATTTTTATCATAATTCAAAATGATTGAATTATTTTTTTGATTTTGATGAAAAGACAGTATTGACGAAACATTGTGCGTTAAGTAATTAATAAATTTTTTACTAGCAATTAATGAGTCTAAACTTTTAAATTTGTTAGGTTTCAAGCCCATAAAGAATGCTGGTATCATCCCAGTCTCAGATAACACAGAATATCTTCCCCCAATAAAATTATTATGATCTACTATCTCACTTTTGAGTTTAAGAGCTAGAGATCGTATATAGCTTTCTTTATTTTCAGTTATGAATAAACAATTTTTTTTGATCTTTTCAGAATTAAAATTTGCCAAAGTTTCTAGTGTGTTGCCAGATTTTGAAATAATTATATTCATTTGTTTGCTCTTTAAATTTATATTTCTGTGAAAATTTATATCACTAGTAAAAATAAACTTTTTTTTTATCTTTTCTTTTAAAAAAAAATAAATTGCCTCAGCACCTAAAATAGAACCTCCTATCCCAAACAGTTTAAATTCTTTGAACTTTTTATATTTTTTAAACTTTTGAAATCTTGATTTATATTTGTACTTTTTTGATAAACTTAGCAAAATTTGGTTATTGCCTTTGAAATAATCTCCAAACAATTTGGTAAGGATTTTCTTAATCTTAAGGTTGTTTTTTTTTTGAGAAAAATTTTTAAATTCTATATTAGAAAAAACCATTATTTATTCTGAATTTTTTTAAGAACGAAATCTTCAGCTGAACCTGATTTTTTTGGTTTACTTTTTGAAAGCTTTTCCAAATCTAATATGTTTTTAATATCGGTACTTTTTTCCAGTTCTGTAACTTCATTATCTGATATTTGATCTCCAGGTTTCGGTAGCTCCATAAACTTAGGAGGCATTACTAATGGACTTTTTTTTTTTACCAGAAACTCATCGCTATTCTCTGACTTGTTACCACTTAAACCATCTTTAATAGATTGGCATGATGTAAGAAAAATTAAAGTAACAATTAAATAAAGATTAATTTTTTTCATTAGTCATATTTTTATTAAAGAATATTTCAGCAATAATAAGGCAAAAAACTCCTAAAGAAACAAATATATCAGCAATATTAAACACAAACCAGTGAAAGTTATATAAATGAAAATCTATAAAATCTGGAACAGAAGAGTATCTAATTCTATCAATTAAATTACCAGTAGCCCCTCCTACTATCATTGAATAAAAATAGGAACTGGTATCTAATTTTTTTATATAAAAAAGAAGGATCATAATTACTATTACGATCACAAAAGTTATAAGGTTGTAATAAAAATTGTTATCAAAACTCAATAATCCAAATGCTATTCCATTGTTCCAAATCAATTGAAGATTTAAAAAACTTGTTAAGTAAATTTCAATGTCGTTTTGGTTTAAGTAATAAATAATGTAGAATTTGGAAGTTTGATCAAGTAAAAGAATTAAGAAAATAATTAATATGTTAAAGTATATTTTTCTATTTATTTTCATCAAAATTTAGAGTTAATGTCTCGGACATTTATCTTTATAGATTTTCCAACATACAGGACACTTATCACCCTCGGCTTTTTTTGTTTCAACTTCAATTTGCTCGCCATTAATTTCTATAACCTCTGCAGACGATGTAATACATAATTCAGCTAAATCGATCGCTTTTACATATCCCAATTTTTTTTTATTTAAGGAAATTGTTAAGTCTGCTTCTAAACTTGATCCAATAACTTTTGAAATTCTTTTTTCTTCTATACTTACATTACAAATATCTCTTATTTTTAAAAGTTCATTCCATTTTTGACTTAAATCATCATTTTTAAATTCTTTTGGAAAATTTAAAAAACTTTCAAGATGTATGCTTTTATTTTTTTTTGAGATAAGTTGATATATCTCCTCTGTAGTAAATGCTAGGATTGGTGCAAACCATCTCATTAATGAATTTAAAATTATGTTTAATAACAATAATGTTGATTTTCTTTTTTTTGAATCTTTAGGATCACAATATAAGGTATCCTTTCTTATATCAAAATAAAATGCTGATAAATCTACTGTACAAAAATTTAAAAGCTCTTTGTAGAGGTTGTGAAAATCATAATTTTTAAAGTATCTTTTAAAATTTAAATTAAGATTATAGATTTTATGGAGCATAAATTGCTCTAATTCGGGTAATTCTAAAACAATTATTTTTGAAAAATCAATCTCTTCAAAGCTATCATTTAAATTTCCAAGTAAATACCTAAAAGTATTTCTGATTTTCCTATAAGACTCTGATTGTTGATCAAGAATTGAGTAATCAATTCTTAAATCCTCTGCATAATTTGATGATGCTACCCAAATTCTCAGTATGTCTGCTCCATATTTTTTTAAAATATCCTCTGGAGCTATTACGTTTCCTAAAGACTTGGACATTTTAAGTCCTTTGCCATCGACAACAAAACCATGAGAAAGAATAGATTCAAAAGGAGCTCTTCCTCTTGTTCCACAAGATTCTAATAAAGAAGAATGGAACCATCCCCTATGTTGGTCTGATCCCTCAAGATACATAGATGCGGGCCATTTTAAGTCATCTCTTTTTTCTAATACAAACGAGTGTGTTGAGCCACTATCAAACCAAACTTCAACAATATCACTCAATTTTTCAAAACCTTCTGAATTATATTTTTTGCCTAAAAATTTTTGAGGATTGTCAGAAAACCAACAATCTGAGCCCTCTTTCTCATAAATTTTTGCAATATTTTCAAAAACTTCATCATCCACTAAAATTTCTTTTGTTTTTTTGTTTACAAAAATTGGTAACGGTACTCCCCAGACTCTTTGCCTAGATACACACCAATCTGGTCTAGTCTCAATCATTGATTTAAGTCTTTCTTTGCCTTTGCTTGGATAAAAAGTTGTTTCTGCTATTGCTTTTAAAGCTTTGTTTCTCAATTCATGGCTTTCCATCGAAATAAACCACTGCGGTGTAGCTCTATGAACAAGTGGAGCTTTAGACCTCCAGGAATGAGGGTAAGAATGAATTAATTCACCATTTTTTAAAAGTTTTTTTTGGTCTTTTAATTTTTCTATAACAATGGGGTTTGCTTTAAAAATGTGTATACCTTCAAATAAAGAGACATTTTTTGTATATTTCCCATCTCCATCTACTGTTTCAATAGCTTTGATACCATTATTTAAACAAAGATTAAAATCATCAGGCCCGTGACTTGGTGCACAATGAACTATTCCTGTGCCTTGATCTGTTGTAACAAAGCGCGCTTCTAACATTGGGATTTCATAATTATAACCTAAATCAAAAAAAGGGTGATTACAGATAGTGCCTTCTAACTCTTTACCCTTAAACTTTTTTATGTTTTTAAATTTTTGTATTTCGCAGTCCTTTATTACTGAGTCTAATAAAGATTCAGCTACAATAATTTTTTTATTTTTAAAGTGACCATCATCAATTATTTCAATGAGCAAATAATCTAGGCTTTCATTATAAGCTAAAGCTTTATTTGCAGGTATGGTCCAAGGTGTGGTAGTCCAAATAACAATATTACTAGTTTCTAGTTCTTTGATTTTTGACTTTTTAACTGGAAAAGCGACATAAATAGTATCTGATTTGTGATCTTGATACTCTACCTCAGCATCAGCTAAAGCTGTTTTTTCAACTGTGGACCACAAAACCGGCTTAAAGCCCCTATAAAGACTTCCCTCTTTTAAAAATTTTCCAAGTTCCCTTACAATTTGAGCCTCAGCATCAAAACTCATTGTTGAATAATAATTATCCCAATCTCCAACAACTCCTAATCGCTTAAATTGAGATTTATGAACATCAATCCATTTTTCAGCAAAAGATCTGCACTCCTTTCTGAACTCTACAATTGGAACTTCGTTCTTATTTTTTTTATTCTTTTTATATTGTTCTTCAATTTTCCATTCTATTGGCAATCCATGACAATCCCAACCAGGAACATACACCGAGTCTTTACCATCCATTTGATGAAATTTAACAATTATATCTTTGAGTATTTTATTTAAAGCAGTACCCATGTGAATATTTCCGTTGGCGTACGGAGGGCCATCGTGAAGGACAAATTTTTCTTTACCCTTTCTTGAATTTCTTAGTTCTTTATAAAGATCAATGCTCTTCCAAAATTCTAAAATTTTTGGCTCTTTCATTGGTAAGTTAGCTTTCATCGCAAAAGCTGTTTTGGGTAGATTTATTTGATCTTTATTCATTTAGCTTTTTTTGCCATTTTGATATCTTTTATTATTTGTTTTTTTAAAAAACTCACATTTTTAAATTTTTTTTCTTTTCTTATAAATCTTAAAAATTCTACTGTTAAATGCTTATTATATAAATTTCCAGAAAAATTAAATAAATGAACTTCTAATAATATTTTTTTCCCTTCAAACGTTGGCCGATATCCTAAATTTGCTATACCTTTTATATTTTTTTTACTTTTAAACACTTTGGCCCTTACAGCGTATACACCTGGACATGCAAGCACATAATTTTTTATATCAATATTTGCTGTGGGAAAACCAATTTTTTTTCCTATCTGTCTGCCTTTTTGGACCTTTCCTTCTATAGACCATTTTCTATTCAAAAGTTTATTTACAATTTCTAATTTTCCTATTTGTAAATAATTTCTAATTAAAGAAGATGAGACTATTTTTTTTTTATTTTTTAATGGTTTTGGTTTTATTATTTTGAAATTATATTTTTTCTCAGAATTAATTAATTGATTTACATTCCCTTCTCTTTTGTTACCAAATTTGAAGTTATTGCTAACAAATATAAATTTGGCCTTTAATTTTTTTACTAAAATTTTAGCTATAAAGTCAGTTGATTTTGTTTTTGAAAAAGCTCTACTAAATTTTTTTATAATGACAAAATCAACATTTAAATTATTTAATAGATTAATTTTTTGATACTTGTTTGAAATTCTGAAATTTTTAATATATCTATTAAAAAACATTTTTGGCATTGGCTCAAAAGTCAAAACTCCAATTTTTAAAGAATATTTTTTTTTATATTTTTTAGCTAAGGCAAAAAGTTTTTGATGTCCCAAATGAAGTCCATCAAAATTTCCAATTAAAATTATAGAATTTTTATGTTTAGAATTAATGTTAAAATTTTCATATAAGCTGATTGATTTTACCATTTTAATTCTGACTGAATATAATTACAAATTGCTTCATACGATTTTGATGTTTTTTCAATTCCTTTTTCAATAATTTCATTTTTGTGAATTCCATTTGAAATTAGTAAAGAATCAAAATTTAATAAATTAGCTCCCTTTATATCGGTATTGAGATTATCACCAATCGATAATATTTTTTTATTTTTGTTATCTATGGATTGATTATATACTTCTGGGTAAGGTTTTCCAAAATAAACTACTTCTCCACCCATTTTTTCAAAGACGATTGCAACAGAACCAGCACATAATTCTCTTACCTCACCTTTATCTACTATTAAATCAGGATTTGTGCATATCATTTTTTTTTGAATATTTTTTTCAAATAAATTTTTATAGTAATTAAGATCTGTCTGATATTTATCAAATAATCCTGTACATAATATATATTCACTATTTTTTATATTATCAGATTTCATTTTTTTAAAATCTTTAAATAAATCAAAATCTCTCGGTGGCCCTACGTGAAAAAAAGGGTTGTTAGATAAATTTTTTTTTAAATAATTTAGAGCAGCCTCACCAGATGTAAAAACATGGTCTCTAATTTCTTTTTCCATGCCCATTTTTTCTAAAAATAATTTAACAGCACTATTTGGCCTTGGAGCGTTAGTTAACAGAATATAATCCTTATTTTTTTTAGTAATCTCTTTTAATGTGTTTATAGCCTTTAGATGAAGAGAAACTCCATTATGAACTACACCCCATAAGTCTATATAAAACAACTGGTAGTTATCAACTATGGAACTAAGTCCATCTTTGTCTAAATTTTTAGTCATCAAAATAATCTATAACCCAAAAAAACCCTAAATTCCCTTATTTTTTACCTAACTTATTTTTAACTATATCTTGAAATAGTGTGTCCAATCTCTATATGAGATCAATATTATAAAGGAGAATTTATGAAATTTAGACCGTTACATGACAGAGTTTTAATAGAAGTTTTGGACAGCAGCGAAAAGACTGCTGGCGGGATAATTATCCCAGATACAGCTCAAGAAAAACCTCAAGAAGGTAAAGTTGTTGCTGTTGGTGGTGGTGCAAAAACTGAAGATGGA
>MDTB01201033.1_pt1 | contig 14444 bp, 14 predicted proteins | sample 811161 | NCBI WGS metagenome assembly MDTB01 (sample SAMN05326650, study PRJNA326480) | marine metagenome | isolation source: seawater | place: Mediterranean Sea | collected 2009
AGTCTATTGCAGCATTATTAATTAAAACATCTATTTTAATTTTTTTTAATTTGAAAAATTTTAAGATTTCTTTTAAATGCTTTTCATTTGTGATGTCAGATTTAAAATACTTAGCAGATTTTTTTTTTTTAGGGTTATTAATGTCAATTATATACACATTAGCTTTTTCATAAAGCAATGAGTCTGTGATTTGACTACCCAAAAAGCCATTTCCACCAGTTATAACAATATTTTTATTTTCTAAATTGAATGAAATTTTTTTCATTGTTGTTTATTTTAGAGTATATAATTAAATAAAAAATAAATAATTATATGAAAAAACCATTCTTAATTGCAGAAATAGGAATAAACCATAATGGAGATATTAATATAGCCAAACAATTGATTAAAAGTGCTAAAGATTGCGGATTTGATGCTGTAAAATTTCAAAAAAGAACGATTAATATTGTCTATGATGAGAAAACATTAGATGCACCAAGAGAAAGTCCATGGGGCACAACTACAAGAGAGCAAAAATTAGGTTTAGAGTTTGAGAAAAAAGAATACGATGAAATAGATAAATATTGTAAAGAACTTAATATAGATTGGTTTGCCTCGGCTTGGGATGTGGAAAGTCTAAAGTTTTTAAAAAATTATAATTTAAAATACAATAAAATTGCCTCAGCAATGATTGTGGATAAATTTTTTTTAAATGAAGTTGCGAAAGCACATATACATACTTTTATTTCTACAGGCATGTCATCAAAAAATGACATTGATAATGCTGTAAATATTTTTAAAAAAAATAATTGTAGCTTTGAATTAATGCATTGTGTTTCTACATACCCAATGAAAACAGTGGATGCAAATTTAATTACGATTCAACAATTAAAAGAAAATTATAAATGTGATGTTGGATATAGTGGTCATGAAAATGGAGTCGTAGTATCTCTAGCAGCTCTGCAATTTAGCATATCTTCTTTAGAAAGGCATATTACTTTAGATCGAACAATGTATGGCTCAGACCAAGCTGCATCTCTAGAGCCAATGGGTATGAAGAGTTTAATAGAATCTGTTAACAAATATATTGACGCTATAGGAACACCATCTTTAGGGAAAATCTTAGACGAAGAAATTCCAATTGCAAAAAAGTTGAGAGCTCATATAAAATTAGATTAATAAAAATTGATATTTATTTAAAGCATGATGATAAATTTTAATAAATCCTATAAAAAAAATATAAAAGACTCAATCCAGGTTAAAAAAAAATTAAGCAATAAGAGTTTTGAAAAAAAAGTATTATTAATTGTAGATGTCATTACAAATTCATTGAGCACAGGAGGCAAAGTTTTGTTATGTGGAAATGGAGGGTCCGCTGCGGATGCACAACATTTAGCTGCCGAGTTGCTTGTTAGATTAAGACCTCATGTAAATAGAGCACCATTGCCAGCAATATCTTTAGCAATGGATTCGTCAACTATGACCGCATGTTCGAATGACTATTCTTATAAATACTTATTCTCTAGAATGCTTCAAGCTCTAGGAAATAAAAATGATATACTAATAGCGATTTCAACAAGTGGAAATTCACAAAATATAATAGAGGCTTTAAAAGCTGCAAAAAAAAAATCAATATTTTCTGTGGCAATGTTGGGAGGGACAGGAGGTAGGGCTAAAGGTTTATCGGACTTAGACCTAATTATGCCCAGTAAAGAAACAGCACGAATTCAAGAGTGCCACATTTTTTTAGGGCATATTATATTTGAAAATGTAGAAAAAAAACTTTTTAATATTTTGTGATAAATTATATTAAAAATGTTATCGCTGATAAAAATATAGTAGAAAATCTCAAATATAGTTGAAAACTTAATTAGATGATATTTCAAAAATAGAGTTTAATTAGATTTAAGTTCTATCTTTTCTATTTGTTTCATAATTAAATCATTAATCATCTCAGCACCTTTTGAAGAAGGGTGACTATCATCACCATAAAATATATCCTCATCATTGTTAGCAACACAACTATTTTTAACATTTATATCACAAAATAATGTGTGGGGATAAACTCTATAAATATTATCGTTTTGTATGGAGTCTAATAATTCAAAACTTGATTTTGTCCTATTTTTGTAATCTTCAAAAGAAGTAGTTACATTTTGAGCGTCAAAATTTTCAGGAAATCCTTGTTTTACCCATTGATTTAAAATTATTTGATTAGGGTTTTGTGCAAATTCTGGAATTGGGTAAACTAATATGATCTTATTTTTTTTTGAAAATTTTAATATTTCATTCTTAAACGAATCCTGTAAGGTACTGTATTTACCAACCGGAATGAAGTAATCGACTGAATTTAATAAATAGTTTGGAAAATAACCACCAAAAATTAGGATTGAATCTTCATATTGTGAGATTTGATGTTCTACTTTTCTAAAATATTTATCATTACATAAAGTTATCTTTTGATTTTTTAAAATTATTCTATTAAATCCTCTCCAATAAAAACATGCTCCATAAACATTAGTGATAAATTGATAATCTTTATCAATGACTTTAACTTTTAAATTATTCAATAACCTACCCATATGACTGTCTCCAATTAAATAGACTTTTTTATTCGATGAGTTGTTAAATATACATGTTTTTCCACGATAACAGTTATTTACTTCTGCTTCTTTTATTTTTGTAAACGAACTTAAAATTATTTTAGGCATTCTATTAACCAATCCTTTTTTTTTAATGACATAAAAATTGAAAATGATTAGTAAAAAAATTAATATTAAAATTAAACTTATAATAACTTTAGATTCATTCTTATTATTTCTGAAAGGTCGTTCAACAAAATAGTAAGATAGAGTAGATAGTATTACTATAATTATTGCCAGTAATAATAAATTAAAAAAACTTCCATCCATAAATTCTATCAATCTACTAAAAGCAAAAATTGGATAATGCCAAAGATACAAGGAGTAGGAAATTAAACCAATTCCAACAAATAATCTTGTAGAAAGTATTTTAGTAATTAACTCACCTTTTTGTGAGAACCATATAATTAAACAAACTCCTATAATGGGAGATAATGTATAAAAAGATGGATGAAACATTTTATCATTAAAAAACAAAACAGAATGTCCAATTAAAAACAAACCAATGGCAGGCAGTATAAGAGTTAATATCTGATTTTTACTTCTATGACCCTTTGTAATTTCAAAATATGCTAATATAGAACCTGCTAATAATTCCCAACCTCTTGTCGGCAAAACATAAAAATTAAAAGATGGATAATTTATACTTCCCCAGTTTGCTAGACTTAAACTAACAACAAAACCAAGTATTAAAATATGAATTAAGTATTTTCTAAAATATTTAAAAGTAACCAATAATATTATTGGAAATATAATGTAAAATTGTTCTTCAACTGATAAAGACCAAGTATGAAGAAATGGCATTAACAATCCATTTTCAGCACCATATTCTAAACCAGTGTCCCAAAAATAAAAGTTTGAACTAAATCCGAGTGAATAAAGAATAGATTTTGAAAAATCTACAAAACTACCTGGTAGCAAATATATCCAAGCAAATGGAAGTGATACTAGCATTACAAATAATAACACTGGAAGTATTCGTCTTATTCTTCTTTCATAGAAATATTTAAATGAAAATGAACCGGTAGTGACCAATTCTTTTAAAATAATAGATGTAATTAGATAACCAGAGATTACAAAAAATATATCAACCCCAATAAAACCACCTTTAAAAGGTTGATAACCGAAAATAGTTATTTGAGCATGATAAAGAATAACAGCACCTACAGCAATTGATCTTAGACCATCTATTTCTGGGCGGTATGTAAGCTTCATTTCTAAGTTATCTAGGCCTTTTTGTTGTTGATAATAATATTTTTTCCTGTTGTTTTATATGTAAAAGCAGTTTTTTTATATTAATAGTAAAAGCAACATTGTTTATTTATTTATAAGAATATATGAATTTTAAAATTTTTAAATACGATTATGTTATAAAAGATTATATAAAAAAACTTCAATAGAATAATATTCAATATGAATTTGCAGAAAATTAATGAGATAAAGAGAGTTACATATTTTCGAAAAAGAGATTTGAAAAATGGTTTAAAACTAGATTCAAATGAAATGGTCTCTGATTGGAATAAATCAATTTATAGAAAGATACACAATAGTATAAAAAATTATGAAATTACTTCTTACCCAAAAGATAATTATCTTGATTTAAAAAAAAAAATTGCAAAAAATCTAGGTATCAGAATAAATAATTTTCTAATTACATCTGGAGCAGATGGTGCAATTAAAGAATTTTTTACAATAAACTCTTATCAAAAAAAACAAAGAAAAGTATTAATTTTAGGTGAATCATATGGGATGTACAGAATTTACTTAAAAATTTTTAATTATGACGTTAAAGAAATTAATTATTTAAAAGATGTAAAAAAAAATACATTTTGTAAATTAGACAAATTTGAATTTTATAAAAATATAAAAAAAAACCACATTATTGCTTTAGTCAATCCTAATCATTTATCTAATTATGATTTTACGTTAAAAGAAATTAAAACATTGCTTAAAAAATTTCCAAATAAAAAATTTCTTATCGATGAAGCATACTTTGGATATGGATGTTTTTCCCTGGTAAGTCATGTAAAAAACTTTAAGAATCTTTTCATAGCAAGATCATTTTCAAAACATTTTGGTTTAGCTTCGATACGCTTGGGATGCTTAATTGCTCATAAAGATACAATCTTACCGTATTTAAATACTTCGCAACCTTACATAACCAATATATATTCATCTAAAATAGCAGAATTTTTTTTAGATAATTACCAATTAATAAAAAAAAAATTAAAAAGAGAAATTGAGGGTAGAGAATATTTGATTAAATTAATAAATAAAAATCTGAAAAATTTAAATATTCATTCATCCAACTCTATGTCAATTTTTATTAAATTTGACAAAAAAAAAAAAGAGACCTAATATTCGAAAAATTATATTCTAGAAAGATTTACACAAGAAAATGGGATATTAAATTTAAAAAGGATTTTTTTTATTGTTTAAGAATAACTTGTGGTCCAAAAACAATAATGCATAATTATTTTAAAATATTTCAAAACATTTTAAAAAAATGAACTATAATTCTTATAAAAGTGATTTTAAAAAAAAAGGTTTTTTTGTAATAAATAATTTTTACACTGATGATGAGGTAAAAAAATTAAAATTATTATTAAAAAATTATGATTCAAAAAAAGTTACCAAAACTTTAAGAGCAGGTAAAATTATAAGAATTGAAAATCTATACCACACTGGAATTTATAAAATAATACATAAAAGAGATCTTAATAATTTATTTGCTAGTTTACTTAATTTCAAACCAATTTTATTCAAAGATAAATTTATATATAAGAAAAAAAATGAGGAAAATAGCTATGGCTTACATTTTGATGGATTATTTAAATCTTACAATTACAGGTTAAAAAGAAACACGTTGGGATGGTATACATATGCTCGTAAATTTTTTACAATGAATGTGATGCTTGATGATAACAATTATGACAGTGGATGTCTCTATGTTCATAACAAACTTAAAGGAACACCAAATGAATTATACAAGAAATATATTAACGACATTAAACCTTTTTTTAAAAACAAAAAAATTGAAAAAAACTCAAAACCAATTATTGCTAATAAAGGTTCAATATTAATTTTTGATAATTTATGCCCACATTTTTCAAAAAATAGTACCTCAAAGCCAAGAGGTAATTTATATTTAACATATTCCAATTCAAAGAATAGTGAAATTTATAAAATTTTTGATAAAGACAAAAAACTATTATTAGAAAATATAGGAAAAAAAGAATATCAAAAAAGAACAAAAATTGATTCATAAAACCTCACATATTTAAACTTTAATAAAAATTTATCTAATGATTTTATTTATTAGCCATTAATTTTATTACATAATTTAATTATTTGTTTTGAAATATCTACATTTGCTTTTGGAAGAACCTTTCCTTTAATAAATTTTTTAAACTCTTTGTATTGTTTATCGAATCCAGCTTTAAATTTCATATTTTCTATTTTAACTCTATGTATATTTGGATGGTAACTGTTTACTCCATTAAAATTTTTAATAATTATTTTATTATATATAGTTAATTTTTCTACAGGAGAAAGTTTGTATATTTTTTTCTCATCATTAATTTTTATTTCTGTATTTTCAGAACTTTTAAAATTAAAAAAAATTACTATTTCTCCTTGTTTGCAAGACATATAACAGATTATATGATTTTTATTTCTAATAACTGTGTTAATTTTTATGTGTCCAAATAAAGAATATAAAATTGATATTATATGACAGGAATTTTTATTTATATCATTAATACTATTTTCAGGAACAGTAGCGCGTATTAGTAAATTTTTTTTTTTAGAAAGTATTTTTTTTAAAAATATTATATTTTGATAATATATTCTATTGTATCCTGTAAATATATTTTTTTTTAAAGAATTTATTTTTTTAAAATCTAAAAAATCTTCAAAAATTGGTTTTTCTATTAAGATTTTTTTTTTACTTTTCTTAAGAGCATTCAATATTTTGTAATTATCAATAGTTTTGCACGTTATAATATAAGCGGCATTTTTGACTTTTTCTGTATACTGAATAGATTCTTTAAAATTATAGAATTTTTTTTTTATATTAAATTTTTTAGACAACTTTTCTAAATAGTTGCTTTTTTCACGAGTGCTACTGAGCGCAATTATCCTGAACCCATTTTTTTGTGCTGAAATAATATGATGTTCAGTTATTCTGCTTGTGCCAATAATTGTTAAAGGTATATTTTTCATAATTTACATTCTATATACCCTGAACAAATGAAAAATAAAAAAAAAATATTAATTGTTGGTTGTGGTAATATGGGAACTGCTCATTTGACCTCATTTCTTAAAGCTAAATCTAGTTATCATATAACTGTTGTTGATAAAGATTTCACTATAAATAAATTAAAGAAAAAATTTTCTGATAGTTTTATAGAATTTCAAAATAAATTACCTAAAAAAAAATCATTTGACCTAGCAATAATTGCTACAGGATCCAAGGAACGCTTTTTTGTTTCAAATATGATAATTAAAAATAATTCAATAAAACGAATTTTATTAGAAAAATTTATATTTCTCAAAAAGATTGACTATATAAAATTTGATAAATTATTAAATTCACAAAAAATAAAATGTTATGTTAATTGTTGGGGAACAACTTTGTCTCGTTTATTAAAATTTCCAAAAATGATAAAAAAAAAAACAACTATCAGCGTTACAATCAAAAAAGGAAATTATTTAACTACCCTTATACATATTCTAAATCTAATTTTTGATGCAATTGGCTTAAAAAAATTTAATAACTATAATTTTACTATAGATAAAGTATTAAGATCAAAGGCAAAAGGTTACGATGAAATTCTTGGTAAACTTTCATTTAACACTAAGAATAATTATATAGATATAAACATTTCATCAAAAAAGATGAAAGATACATTTAAGATTGAAGTTAAGGATAGAATGAAGTCTGTAATTTACCTTAATAAATTTAGATTAATTAAAAAACATAACAATAAAGTAGAAAAATTTGATTTTCCTCTGTCATCAGTTTTTACGGAGAAAATGTATCAAAATATTAATAATGTAAGGTATCCTTATAAATTTATTAGTTATACATATGCAAAAGGTTTAAGTTTATTAATTTTAAATTTATTATTAAAAAAATCAGTTAAAAATATATCAATAAGATAAAAATTATTAAAAACATAATTTATCCTCAACTTATTAAAAATGTTTCTATTTTTTTTAGGCCTTTAAGTTAGTTAAAGGTTATAATGAGATCATCTAAGTAATTTTATTTTGTATTTAGTTTTAAAATATTGATTATAATATAAAAAATTGTATTTTTACGATATCAAATTAAATACTATAAAATTAAAATTAAATGCTAAAAAACCAAAAAATTTTAATCACTGGTATGGGTAAAGGAATCGGTAGAAAGATATTTTTAGACTTATTAAAAGCTGGGGCTCACGTTTATGGTGTAACCAGATCTAAAAAAGATACTGAGGAATTAGCTAAAATGAGTGGAAATTTTAAATTATTTTTTGGGGATATTTCAAAATTAGAAACAATTAATAAAATATTTAATTATTTAAATAAAAATAGAATTAAACTAACCGGTCTAGTTAACAACGCAGGCATAAGGCAAAGAATTAAATTTTCACAAATAACAAAAAAAGATCTCTTAAATGTAATGGAAAATAATTTTATATCACCGTTTATAATTATTCAAAAATTTTGCTTACATGCTGATAAAAAAAAAAATTGCTCAATAGTAAATGTTGGATCAATAGTTGGTGAAAGAGGATTTGCTGAATTAAGTGGATATGGATCTTCAAAGAGTGCATTAAATGGCCTAACAAGATGCTTGATGACAGAATTTTCAAAAAAAGATTTAAATATTAGAGTAAATTGTATAAATCCCGGATTCGTGAAAACAACATTTTATGAAAAATTTAAAAAAAAAAAAAAATTATATGATTGGACTATAAGTAAAACACCACAAAAAAGATGGGGTTCAAGTGAAGAAATAAGCAATGTTGTAATATTTTTATTGTCTAAAAATTCTTCGTATATAAATGGTCAAAGTATAAATATTGACGGAGGTTGGACGGCAGAATGAATAAAAAAATTCTAGGCTTAATACCTACAAGATTAAATTCTTCAAGACTACCTCAGAAAGCTCTTTTAGAAATAGAAAATATTCCATTAATTGTTCATACATATAAAAGAGCAAAACTCTCAAAAAAACTTAATGAAGTCTATATCTGTTGCGATGATAAGAAAATATATAATGTTGCTAAAAAATATAGTGCAAAATGTATTTTAACATCTGTGCACCACACAAATGGTACTGAAAGAATTTTTGAAGCCTATAAAAATATTTCTAAAATTAAAAAATTTGATCTAGTAGTTGATATCCAAGGAGACGAGCCACTGGTAAGTCCTTATCACATAGATAGTGTTATTGATCATCATTTGAAAAACTTTAATTATGATATAATCCTACCAACTATAAAATCTGAACAAAAAAATAATACCAATGTCATTAAAGTAATAAGTAATCTTAAAAATGAAGTAATGTATTTATCTCGTTCAGTTATTCCATTTGAATTTAAAGGTTTTTCTAAATACATAGACAAGCATTTATCTATAATTTCTTTTAAAACAGATGCACTTAAAAAATTCAGTGAACATAAAATGACACCTCTTGAAAAAATTGAAGATATAGAATTATTAAGAGCTTTAGAAATAGGACAAAAAATTAAAACATTTAAACTAACTGGCGATAGTTTTTCAGTTGATGTTCTGGAAGATTATTTAAAGGCAAAAAAAAAAATGACTTTAGACAATTTTTTTAAATTCTATAAAATTTAATGATAATTAAATATAAAGTTCATAGTCAAAATTATAAAATTGTTTTAACAAAAGAAATTATCCAAGTAATACTGGATGATTTAAAAAATTTAAACTCAGATAAAAATATTCTTTTTATTTATGATGGGAATATAGATAAAAAAATAATACTAAAAATTATAAAAAATTTGAAAACTTCAGGATGTTCAATTTTTTTTCTAGAGCTAACAGGTAACAAAATGCATAAAAATGAAAAAACATTATTTAAAATAATTGATTTTTTAATTCTTAATAAGTTTACAAAAAATTCAGTTATTTTTTCATGTTCCGGTGGAGTAATAGGCGATATAGCTAGTCTTGCAGCAAGTTTATATATGAGAGGGATGATATATTTCCATATGCCGACAACGATGACTTCTATTATTGATAGTTGCATTGGAGGAAAGACAGCAATTAATTATAAAGGTTTAATAAATTCTATAGGAACATACTATCATCCAAAATCTGTTTATATTTCTGAAGATATCTTAAAAAATATGCCATCAAGAGAATATTATTCTGGTTTACCTGAGATTATAAAATATGGGTTAATAAAAAAAAATTCAATTTTAAAAAAACTTGATAACAATAAAAGTTTGATTGATAAAAGAGATTTTAAATTCATGTCAGGTATAATAACAGACTGTTTAAATGCAAAAATATATTTCTTTTCAAAAGATGTATACGAAAAAGAAAAAAGATTATCACTAAATTTTGGACACACATTCGCTCATGCCATAGAAATGGCAACTCAAAAAATTTTTAATAAGGAAATTTTCAGACACGGTGAAGCTGTTGGAATTGGTATTTTGTGCGAATTGTATTATTCAAATAAAAGTAAATCAAAAATACAGATAATTACAGAAAACTTATTAAAAAAATATAAATTACCAACAAGAGTACAGGAAAATAGAAATTTTAAATATCAAAAAATACATAGTGAAATTTTTAAGTTTGTATTTTTAGACAAAAAAAAAATTGGAAAACATCCTAGGTATATAGATCTGAAAAAAATTGGATTTCCAAAAATAAAATTATTAGAAAATCATCACTTAATAAATGAGACTATAAGTAAATTTTTATCCTAATGATAAATATTTTTTATCCAAAGAATAGCTATAGTTTAATAGTCTCACTAGGTTTCCTATCTGGTAATCAAAATTTAATTTTTATAAAAAAAACTTTTTTTCCAGATATTAGTAAATTAACAAAATTTATAGAAAAAAATTTAAAAGTAAAATTTTTATATATAAACAGTTTAAATGATATTCAAAAAATAATTTTAGAAATTGAAAAAAAAAAATCAAAAAATGAAATTAATTTTTTTCATAAAGAAAATAATGGTAAATTTTCAGAATTAATTAAACAAAATATAAATTTTATTTTTTTAGAGCACGGAATTGGAAACTATTATAATTTTATTAATCGGAATTATATTTTAATATTAAAAGATTATTTAAGAAGTGTGGGAATTAAAAAGTATAAATTTTATGCAGGAATTTATTCTTTATTAACAAATAATATATTTATTAACGGTTCGAAAGTAGGGAGGTTGTTCCCAAAAAAAATATATGAAATTTTAGGTCTAATTTTAAAATTTTATCAAAAATACAGTTCATTAAATATTTTTTTTAAAAAATTAAGTGATACAAAAAAAGTTGTTTTAGTTAATGTGCCAGAATATTTAAGTAATGATGATTTTAAAATTTTTATTTATAGATTATTATCGTTAAATAGAGTTATAAATAAATTTTATTTTAAGTTTAATTCAAACGATGAAAATAAAAAAAAAAGATGTAAATACATCAAGAAAACTCTAAAAACTCAAAATAAAATACCGATTATATTAAATGATAAATTTAAGAAAATTCCATTCGAATTGTTAATTTATTGCTCTAAAAATATTATAATATTTACATCTATATCAAATGTACCTTTTGTTAGTTCACTATTATTTAAAAATATAATCTATCTTTATTTGCCTAAGAGTATAAAAAAAAAATATTATAAGTTTCCGGAGGTAAAAAAAAATACACATATTTTTTATAAAAAAAATTTCTCTAAAATTAAATTTATATAAAATTTTTATAAACTCTAAGGAATTTTGATGATTTTGAAGATCTACTTGCAGCTAATAAGTTAATTCCTTTTTTTTCTAAAATATTTGAAATCTGCTTGAACACACTTGGCATATTTAAATCTTTAAAATGTATATAAACCCCTTGTTTTGATATATTATTATTTTCATGATCTTTAAGTTCTTTAATATAACTAATCTTTTTTATATTCAAATTAACTTTACTTGAGTAAAAATATTTGCCACCAAAATCAACACCATGCAAAACAATCTTTTTAAATTTTAAATTACAAGCAATAGAAATTAATAATACCAAAGTGGAATTATATTGATAGAATTTTTCTGTCTTGCCAAAAATTTTATTTTCTAAATAAAATTTTAATTGTTTTTCATTAAAACATCTCCAAGAATAATCTGTGATAAAATTTAAGGATTTTTGATAAGTTTTTTTAAGAAAATCTCTATCAATTTTCACTGATTTTATATTTTTAAAGATTACTACAGTATTTTTTTTTAAAAGTTTTCTTTTAACTAGATACGATGTTACATACTTAGGTTCTGTAATTTTATCATTTGATGCAAATTCAATTGTATAAAAATCAAAATTAATGCCAGTTAAAACTGCGAGGTTACACCCAACAACAAAGTCTTTTTTAGAAATTTTATTTATGCTTGAATTTAATGAACTACCAGAGCCTATTATATGACAAACTTGACTATCCTTTATTTTTTTTTTTTTCATTAATTTTTTAAGAAGGCTATTCTTATGCAAATATGTATATCTATATCTATATTTAAAGAATATATTAAACCTGATATAATCAACTATTTCATTAAATATGTTATATATTAAATATATAATAAAATTATTCTGAAATATTTTTTTCATTACAAATATTTAGTTTTATTTTTTTGTAATTATATTTTTTGTATTTTAAGTTATTTAGATTTAAAAAAATTAGAAGTTATAATTAATTTGTTTAAATATAATTTTATTATGAAATCTATCGTTTTAAGCAACATTATCTTACCATATAACCAAAGACGATTTATTCAAGTTTTTTGAATAGTAAATTAAAAAATCATACTTATATTATGTGATGATTTGGTAATACACAATATGTTTAATATTGCACTTATATGCACATGCTTTAACAGAGTAAAGCTTACTAAAAAATCTTTAAATTCAATTTCGAAAGTTTTAAAAAATACAAAAAAAATTAACAAATTTCATTTTTTTATACTTGATGATAATAGCACAGATCAGACAAATAATTTTTTGACTAATTTTAAAAATACATCGGTATTGAAAAGTAAGGGAAATTTGTATTGGGCGGGAGGGATGAAAAAATGTTTTAATTATTTTTATAAAGATATTGTTAAATATGATATTTTAATTTCTTTTAATGATGACATTTTTTTTAAAAAAGATAATCTCAATCATTTAATTGACAAGTATGAACTATTATTAGAAGAAAAAAAAATGTTTATACTTAGTGTGCCATGCAAATTTAACAATAAAATTATTTATGGTGGGCACAAATTTAAGTATAATTTTTTAATACCTATATTCAAAATAGTAAAGCCAGTTAAAAATAAAATATTAAAAATTGATGTTATAAATATGAATTTTGCATTGATACCCATGTCAATTATCATTAAATATAAATTTTTAGATAAATACTTCAAACATGCACTTGCAGATTTTGCATTTAGTTTAAAATTAAGAAAAAATGAAATATATTCATATTTGTATGATATGCCTATTATCGAGTGTAGACCAAATTTAGGACAAAGAAAAAAAATACAAAAAATTGACTTAAGGGCCAAAGAGAAATTTTATAAAAATTATTTTATAATTTATTATTATTTACGTCCCATTAGATCATTTATAAAAAAATTTTTTTATGAATAAAGTAAAATTACTAAAATACTTAATTCCAGAATATAAAACAGATCTTTTTAGGGCAGGAAGTAATAATGATGGTGGATATTTGCTTAATAGAAATGACGTTTTAAAAAGTGATATGATAATTTCACTTGGTATTCATGAGAATTGGGATTTTGAGAAACAAATTTATAAAAATTATCAAATCAAAAATGTTATTTTATTTGATCCACAATCATCTTACTTTCTAATTTTTACCTATTTATTAAAATCAATAATAAAATGTAATTTTAGAAAAATAGCTGCCTATATAAAAAAATTTAAAGAATTCAAGAATTTAAAATCCGAATGTGTTTTTATACAAAAAAAATTTAAAGAGTCTTTAGTAGCCAAATATATGAACAGTGAAAATATATTGTTAAAAATAGATATAGAAGGAGATGAATATAATATTTTAAATTTTATTTTAAATAATCAAAATAAAATAAATTGCTTGGTCATTGAATTTCATAATATTAATAAATATTCTTATAAAATTAAAGATTTTATTGCACGCTTTAAGTTAAAATTAATTCACACTCATGTTAACACATTTTCTGAAGAAGATAATATCACACTTGAATTAACTTTTTCAAAACACGCAACTATTTTAAGTGGTAAATGGAGCCAATATGAGTTGAATAATCTAGATTTCCCAAATCATCCGAATCATAAAAATATTAAAATATACATTAAATAAGATTAGTTTATGTATTAAGAATATTTGACTTAATTATTAATTAAATGAAAATTTTTAACAAATTGTTTTTTTTACTCTCTCATAATGAGCGCAAACATGCAGTTTTATTACTCATAATGATCGTAATAATGACTTTATTGGATATGGTTGGTATTGCCTCTATTTTACCCTTTATAACAGTTCTTACAAATCCTAGTCTTATTGAGACAAACATTTTTTTAAACATCATGTATCAAACCTCAAATA
>MDTB01027689.1_pt1 | contig 14443 bp, 15 predicted proteins | sample 811161 | NCBI WGS metagenome assembly MDTB01 (sample SAMN05326650, study PRJNA326480) | marine metagenome | isolation source: seawater | place: Mediterranean Sea | collected 2009
TACTCGAAACTATAATTCATAGTAGAATAATATTTACTATGTTATTTAATTTCAACAAACAATTTATTTAAAAGACAAATGAACGCGTTTTTATTATTAATAATTTTAATTCCTGCCATTGAAATTTATCTTTTTATTGAAATAGGTGGCAAAATTGGAGCTTTCTACACAATTTTCTTAATTTTTTTTACTGCTATTTTAGGCATCTATTATGCAAAATATGAGGGCTTTAATACTCTTCGTTCTGGCATGACGCAAATGATGAAAAATGAGCTTCCATTATATGAGATAGTTTCTGGTGCCGCGCTAGCATTTGCAGCATTACTTTTAATTATTCCTGGTTTTGCAACAGACTTTGTCGGCTTTATAATGATTTTTCCACCAACAAGAAAAGTTGTTTTAAAAAAATTCTCGAAGAAATACTCAAAAGAAAAAAATTTTAAAGAGGACTTTATAGAGGGCGAGTCAGAGGATATAGATAACGAAAAAAGATGAGTGCAAAATATAAAATACTTTCAGGTTACATAAAGGATTTATCAAGTGAAACACCTAATGTTGAAAGTTATTTATACACAAAAGATAATATATCAAAATATGAGCTTGATATTGATATCAATTCAAAGCCACTTAAAGATAAATTAATAGAGGTAAATACAACTTTGAAATTTCAAGATAAATCTCCAACAGAAAAAAAATCATATTTTGAGGTTGTTTATAGCTCTGTTGTTAAAATTGGTGAAGATATTAAGGAGAAAAAAGAATTACAGAAAATAATTCTTTGTGATATTCAAAATGAAATTTTCCCAAGGCTTGAAAAAATACTTATAAATATGATTACTGATTCTGGATACCCCGGTGTCAAATTTGAAAAAAAAGTAGATTTTACAAAATTATTTAAAGAAAAGTTTAATTGAAGAAATTTTTTTTAAGACTACTTTTTAAGTAATTTTTATGTAACTTTAATTCTTCCTCACTTGGCTTTATAACTTTATCAGAGTATTCAATTTTTTGATTTAACTCTTCAGAATACTTATTCATATTTCCAATTTTAAGATCTAAAGCAGGCTCCTTTTGACCAGCTAAGTTAATATAAACTTTTGATAATAACTCACAATCTATTAAGGCAGTATGCTTTGCTCTTTTCGAATTATCTATTTTGTATCTTTTACACAAAGCATCTAAGCTATTTTGCGATCCTGGAAATTTTTTTCTAGCTAATTCAAGGGTATCAATAATACTAGTGTTGCTGATTTTATTTTTACCCAATATTGACAATTCATTATTTAAATGTGATAAATCAAAACTTGCGTTGTGTATTACCAACTTTTTATCTCTTATAAATTCTAAAAATTCATCTACAATTTGTGAAAATTTTTTTTGCGAAGACAAAAATTTATCAGTATAGCCATGTACTTTTAAGGCTTGCTCGGATACTTTTCTTTCAGGGTTTAAATAACAATGAAATCTTTTAGTTGTCAAAACAAAATTGTCTAATTCCATACAACCAATTTCTACAATACGGTGCCCATCTTTGACATCTAAACCTGTTGTTTCGGTGTCTAATATTACTTCTTTCATGTATTTAGAATTTTATATTTAAGCATTTTAACTTGATTTTTTAAATTAGCACTTTTAAAATTATTTTTAATAATGTGATGAGATTTTTTTTTTTTTACCAATAAAGACTGTTGATTTTTACTTAATTTTTTTAAGAGCTTTAAGTCTGACTTTCCTCTTTTTTTTAATGCAACCTTTATCATTTTTTTTTTAGCACTTATAAAAATTATTACATCTGATTTTTTATTTAAATTATTTTCGAAATACAAAGGAATATCAAGCACAACAGCTTTTTTTAAATTATTAATTTTAAGAAAATTAAACATATTTTTTCTCACGATCGGATGAATTATTTTAGTAATAATTTTTAAATTTTTTGGGTTATTTTTTAGAGCATTACCTATTTCGTTTTTTTTAACAGGAAAAGAAAAAATAAACCCTGGTAACTTTTTCTTTAACTTTATATAAGCATCTCTGTTCTTCTTATAAATCTTTTCAACTTCTTTATCCGCATTGAAAACTGGCAAACCAAATAGCTTGGCTACATATGTTTTGCCCGAACCAATTTCACCTACTACAGCAATTCTAATCATTGTTTATTAAGTAAATTTTCAATTTTTTCATCAATTTTCGGTAGAACATTATGCCAAATTGCAAAAGCTTGGTGAGCTTGATAAATAAACATCTTCTTTCCATTCTCAATCTTGTTTCCAGCTTTTTGTGCCTCTATTAGAAAATTAGTTTGTGGCGGATTATATATTACATCATAATAAAACTTATTTTTTCCTATTTTGTCGTATTTTAAATCAACTTTATCAGTTTTATTAATACCAAGACTTGATGCATTTATTAACATGTCAACATTTTCTGGGATTTTGTCTTTGTCTACTATTTCAATAATTTTAAAAATTTTTTTTATATTTTCTGATTTTGTAATTGTCCTGTTATAAAGAAATATTCTTGAAGCTTCCATTCTTTTCAAAGCAACTATTATTGAAGGAACCACACCTCCAGCTCCGAATATAAAAATATTTTTTTTTTTAATATCATAACCGTAAGATCGTATGGCAAGTTCGAAACCAGCAATATCAGTGTTGTGGCCGATTATTTTATTATCTTTCAAATAAATAGTATTTACTGAGTTTGTCTCCTCAGCTTCTTTTGTCAAAATATCCATAAATGAAACAACTTCTTTTTTAAAAGGAACTGTTACATTTACTCCATGCAGTTTTTTTGATCTTAATTCTAATATTATTTTTTCAATATCCTCTTTATTAATTAATTTTTTTTCGTAAACAGCTTTTATTTTATTTTTTTCTATCCAATAGTTGTGTAACAATGGGGATAAAGAATGCTCTATAGGATTTCCAATTACTATGTATTTTTTCATCTATTTAAATAGTTTTTAATTTCTTTAATAGGTAATCCCATAATAGTATCCTCATCGCCTTCTATTTTTGTAAATAAGTTTTTACCTTCTCCCTCTATTTGATAAACGTTATAAGAATATAATGCCTGGTCTGATATCTTTGATAAATAATTTTTAAGATCATTATCAGACATTTTTTTCATGGTTAAATTTGCTTTATCCGTATAATTCCATATCATCGAGCCATTTTTTGATATACAAACCGAACTAATTAAATCGTGCTTTTTGCCATTTAACTTTTTAAGTATTTGCAAGGCTTCTTTTCTATTTTCAGGTTTAGAAATTAATTCTCCATTTAAATCAATTACACTATCAGCTCCCAAAACCAAGTCTTGGCTCATTTTCTGACTGACTTTATTTGCTTTTAGCTCAGCTAAGTTTTTGGATATTATTTCTGGAGAGGCTCCTTCTTTAATAAGACTAGCTTTAATTGGATCTTCATCAACATTTGAAGGCTTTACCAAACAATCAATATTATTTTTTTTTAATATATTTCTTCTTACCTGGCTTTTTGAAGCTAAAATAATATCAGGCATTTTTAGTACTTATTTCATAAATTTTAATTACAGATGCGGCTGTTTCTTCAACGGATTTTCTACTAACGTCAATAACTGGCCACTTAAATTTTGTAAAGGTACTCTTAGAGCTTTCAACCTCGTCTTGTATTTTTTGTAAATTTGTATATTTCTGATTCCCTGTTTCTTTTAAACTTGTCATTCTATTTTTTCTAATTTCAGCTAATCTTTTTGGTTCTGCTACTAAGCCTATTATACATTTTTTCAATTTATTTTTCTTAATATTTTCTGGTATAGAGTTCTTGCCTACAATTGGTATATTGGATACTTTATACCCTTTGTTTGCTAAGTAGATTGAAGTTGGTGTTTTGCTGGTTCGGCTTACTCCGACTAATATAATGTCTGATTTTTCAATATCATTTATTGCATTACCATCATCATGATTCATTGTGAATTGAATAGCGTCGATTTTTTTATAATACTCATCGTCTAAAATGTGCTGCCTACTTGGAACATTCAATGAATTTTGATTCAACAACTTAGAAAAGTTTGTTATTAAATCTCCTAAGACACTGAAGCATGGAATGTTATTTTTATGCGTTTCTATATTTAAAAATCTACTTAATTTCTCATCGACAATTGTATAAAGAATTATGTTTTTTTTATTATTTTTACAATTTTCTAATATCTTAATAATTTGATTTTCGGTTCTAGTGAAAGAAAAATGATTAATCTTATAATTAAAATTTTTAAATTGCGCTTTCAAAGCTAAAAATATTCTATCGAGCGTTTCTCCTGTTGAATCAGAAATTAAATGTATTTGGTATGAATTACTCATGTATAAATTGTAAATTAATAGTTGATAATAAACATATTTCTGAAAAAATAGAATATCTAACTATTTTGAGGGAAAAAGATCAGATTAATCAACAATTTTAGTCACATGTATAAGATTTATCCACAATATATAACAATATTAATAAAAACTTATATAACCAAATTATATGGATCTTGTTTTGTGGAAAAAAAATATAAAAAATGTTGATAAAACGTTATCACCATAATTAACAGGACAAGATACTAATAATTAAACTAATATTATTTATTTATTATGACACCTATACAAAAAGTTATTAACAAAAAGGATAAGTTAATTAAGCCTGTTTGGTTAATGAGACAAGCAGGGAGATATTTGCCTGAATTCAGAGAAATAAGAAAAAATAATCCTAATTTCATTAAGTTATGCCTAAGCCCTAAAAAAGTTAAAAACATAACTTTACAACCAATTAAGCGATATAACTTTGATGCTGCTATAATTTTTTCAGATATACTTATGGTCCCTTATGGGTTAGGTCAGTCCGTTGAATTTAAAAAAAATTTTGGTCCTAGTTTGGGCACAATAGATTTGAATCATATCAAAAAATATTCCAAAAAAAAATTCAAAAAAAAATTAGAACCTATTTATCAATCTATAAATTTAGTTAGTAAGGATGAGTTAATTAATAAAAAAGATTTAATTGGTTTTATAGGTGGACCATGGACTTTACTAATCTATATGCTTAATAAAAACTCACCAAAAAAAAAATTAAAAAAAATTTTGACTGACAAACCTTTAATTTTAGATATGATTAAATATATTAATAGTTTTTTAGAACAGCATATTAAGTATCAGGTTAAAAATGGAGCGGATATAATTCAAATATTTGATAGTTGGGCAGGATTAGTTAAAGAGAGAGATTTAAATGATTTTGTATATAGTCCTACTAAAAAACTTGTGAAGTTTACGAATTCAATTAACAGACCGTGTATATGTTTTCCAAGAAATATTAAAAATTATTATAATTATACTAAAATAGTTAAACCCGATGTTATAAGCATTGACTACATTACTAACCCAGAAAAAATTGCTACAAATATAAATATACCTGTCCAAGGTGGTATGGATCCCAGGGTTCTTTTAACGAGTAAAAAAAACATCGAAAGAACTGCTAAGCACTATTTAAAAATTTTTAAAAACCATCCCTATATATTTAATTTGGGTCACGGAGTGCTCCCACAAACAGATCCAAATATGGTAGACTATTTAACTAAAATAATAAGAAAATTTAATGAAAGATCATCCAAAAATTAGTTTCGGAAAAACTGGTATTATTTTAGTAAATTTGGGAACGCCAGATTCAACAAGCTGGTTTGATATAAGAAAATATTTAAAAGAGTTTTTATCTGACAGAAGAGTTATTGAAGTAAATCCAATAATCTGGCAACTTATACTTAATGTTTTTATTTTAACATTTCGGCCGTCAAAAACTGCTAAAGCCTATAAAGAAATTTGGATGAAAAAGGAAAACATGTCACCATTAAGGTATTATACCGAAAAGCAAGCCTTTAAATTAAAAGACACCATATCTAACAAAAATATAGTTATCGATTATGCAATGAGATATGGGAATCCTAGCATAAAAAGTATAATGGAAAAACTCCAAAAAAAGGGCTGTGAAAATTTAATAGTATTACCTCTTTATCCTCAATATGCTGCAGCCACGACAGCAACAGTTTGCGATGAGGTATATAGAATCTTGATGAAAACAAGATGGCAACCAAGCTTACAAATTATTCCTCATTATGAGTCAGAACCATTGTATATTGAAGCGCTAGTTAAAAGTATAAATAAAAAAATTTCAATATTAAATTGGGTACCAGATTTAATTGTTGCTTCATACCATGGTATCCCTAAAAAATATTTTGAAAAAGGAGATCCTTATCATTGTTACTGTCATAAAACTACAAGATTGATAACCGAAAGATTTACCAAAATACCAATTGAAACCACATTTCAATCAAGGTTTGGTCCCCAAGAATGGTTGCAGCCTTACACAGATAAAACGTTAGAAAAATTGCCTTCATCGGGTAAAAAAAATATTTTAGTTATATGTCCAGGATTCTCTTCGGATTGTGTTGAAACACTGGAAGAAATATCAATCCAAGGAAAAGAAAGTTTTTTAAAATCAGGAGGCAAAAATTTTGATGTCATTCCTTGTTTAAATGATAGCGATGATCATATCAGGCTCCTAAAAGCATTAGTTGATAGATATATTATAAATAAATGAACTTTTATTTAACATTAAAAGCGTTACATCTTATTTCCGTAATATCTTGGATGGCTGGTTTGTTGTATCTTCCACGTATTTTTGTATATCATTCAGAAAAAAGTAGTGAAAAAAATGTGAGTGAAGTATTTAAAACGATGGAGTTTAGGCTTTATAATTACATTATGATGCCAGCAATGGTTCTATCTTGGATTTTTGGCTTATTGCTTATAAGCAGTATTGGATTTGATAAAATATCTAATTATTGGCTTATTTTGAAACTCATTTTTGTAGTAATTCTAACAGCTTATCATTTCTTCCTAGGTTTATGTTTGAATAATTTTAGAAAAAATGAGAATACATTTTCATCTAGATTTTTTAGAGTATTTAATGAAATCCCCACTTTGCTATTAATATTAATCATTTTTACTGTTGTTTTTAAGCCTCTATAGCTATTGAAAAATTAGGTAAAAATATATATAGTAAGTTTATCTAACCCACAAATCCCACCGAAAATATGAATATTCAAGAACTTAAAACAAAATCTTCAGAAAACCTTATATCTCAAGCAGAAGAACTTGGCATTGAAAATGCAAGTACGCTTAGAAAACAAGAAATACTTTTTTCTATCTTAAAAAAATTAGCTGAAAAAGGAGAAGAAATTACTGGGGGCGGTGTATTACAAATGTTGCAGGATGGTTTTGGTTTTTTACGAGCCATGGAGTCAAATTATCTTCCTGGACCAGATGATATATACATCAGTCCTAGCCAAATAAGGAGATTTGGATTGCGAACAGGAGATACCGTTGAAGGACCAGTGAGAGGTCCTAGAGATGGAGAAAGATACTTTGCTTTGCTCCACGTAACAAAGATTAATTTGGAAGATGCTGATAAGTCTCGTCATAAGATTGCTTTTGATAACTTAACTCCACTTTATCCCAACAAACAATTAATCATGGAAGTTGAAAGCACAAAAATAGAAAAAAAACCAGATTTAACACCTAGATTAATTGATTTGGTAAGTCCAATAGGTAAAGGGCAAAGATCTTTAATTATATCCCCTCCAAAAGCTGGTAAAACAATGATTTTACAAAGTATAGCAAATTCTATTACCGCCAATCATCCAGAATGTTATTTGATGGTCTTGCTAATTGATGAGAGACCCGAGGAAGTTACCGATATGCAAAGGACTGTGAAGGGAGAGGTAATAAGCTCAACTTTTGACGAACCAGCCCAAAGACACGTCGCTGTCGCCGAAATGGTAATAGAAAAAGCTAAAAGATTAACTGAACACAAAAAAGATGTAGTAATACTTCTGGACTCAATAACTAGACTCGGAAGAGCTTATAATGCAGTTGTCCCAAGTTCAGGGAAAGTTTTAACAGGCGGTGTTGATGCAAACGCCTTACAAAGGCCAAAAAGATTCTTTGGAGCCGCAAGAAACATTGAAGAAGGTGGATCTTTAACTATTATTGCAACTGCATTAATAGATACTGGAAGTAGAATGGATGAGGTGATTTTTGAGGAATTCAAAGGAACCGGTAATAGTGAAACTATATTAGATAGAAAAATATCAGAAAAAAGAATTTACCCAGCTATTGATATTACAAAATCCGGAACAAGACGCGAAGAGCTAATATTCGACAAAGCAGATCTTCAAAAAATGAATGTGCTACGAAGAATTATTGCTCCAATGGGTTCAATGGATGCAATAGAATTTATAAATTCTAAGTTGAAAAATACAAAAAATAACTCAGAATTCTTTAATTCCATGAATAAACCATCATAGTGATATTTATATTAAAATTTGGATAATAATTTTCACAAAAAAATCGAAAAACTTTTTAAAGATAAACAATTCGAAAGTATAAAATTCGAAATTGATTTGCTAGATAATGACGAGAAAAGAGATCCTTATTTGTATAACATTTTAGGGATTATAGAGGCCACAAATAAAAATAATGTGGGCGCAATAAAATACTTCAGTTTAGCAATTGAACTCGACAAATATTACCTTAATAGTTTGATAAACCTATCAAAACTATCTTACATAGACAAAGATTTCCAAAATATAATAACCTTACTTAAAAATTATCATTTAAAATATCCCGAAAATGATAAAGTAATTTTAACTTTAGCAGATTTGTGTTTTAGTGCAGGTTATGTAGAAGACACTATTTATTTTCATAAGAAACTTATCGATAAAGGCAATTACCAGATAAATGATTTGTCTGCATTAATTTTTCTACTAAATTACTCAAGCAAATACTCTGATAAAGAATATTTAGAATATTGTAAACTCTACGATGGTATACTTGAAAAAAATAAGACCAGGTATAATATTTTAAATAATGAACATGATAAAACTAAAATTGGTTTTTTATCTGCTGATTTTAGAGACCACTCTGTAGGATATTTTTTAAAAGATTTTATTAAAAAACTTAATGAAAAAAACTTTAAAACAATTGCATTTAATTTGTTTAAAAATAATGAGAACGACTTATTTACCACTGAATTAAAGAATTCATTTACCCAATGGCACGATGTTTCAGAATTGAATGATAAAGATTTAAGTGACCTAATATATTCTAAAAGAATTTACTATCTTGTAGATCTTGCCGGGTATTCAACTGGTAATAGACTGCAAGTTTTCAAGAATAAACCTGCTCCTATCCAACTATCATGGTTGGGTTATTGTAATGAGACTCATATTAATGAAATTGATTATATGATTGCGGATGTAAACGTTATTGAAAATAAGAAAAATTTTAATAGTGATAAAATTATCAAGTTGCCGAAAATTTGGAATTCACTGTCAAAATTAGATGATGTTAAAACAAATGAGTTGCCTTTTACTAAAAAAAATATCTTTAATTTTGGCTGTTTTAATAATTTTTTAAAAGTATCAGAAGATACAATCGACATATGGAGTGAAATATTAAGTAAATTTAAAAATTCTAACCTTGTTTTAAAAAGTTCAGTAAGTGCGGATAAAGGTTATAAAAAATATTTAGTCAAAAAATTCAAAAATAGAATAGATGAGAATAGAATTATTATTCTTAACTATGAAAAAGATAAAAAAAAACATTTAGAGCAATATTTAAACATTGATTTAGGTCTAGATACATTTCCGTATAATGGAGTTACAACAACTTTTGAGTCATTGTGGATGGGTGTTCCTGTAATTACTTTAAAAGGTAGTAAATTTGTATCAAGATGTGGTTATAGTATAAATAAAAATGCTAAATTAAATGATTTTATTGCAGATACAAGGGAAGATTATGTTTCGATTGCATTAAATAGCACAACAAGTGTAGGAATTGAAAATCTGAAAAAATTAAGAAAAAACCTAAGATCTAGTATTTTAAACTCTCCACTTTTTGATACCTCGGATTTTAGTAATAGTTTTAAAGAACAGCTAGAGAAGACAATAAATTACTTTAGATAGTCAAGCTCAACCATCTCTTTAAAAAATTTTTCTTCAATTTTCTTAACAAGTTTATCGTCCAGCTTTGTTTTCCAATCACCCACCTTACCTATTCTAAAAAAAAATTCTCCGTTGCCTCTTTCATCAAAACCATCTTTGCGTTCTAAATTTTTTAAATTATCAAATTTAGTTATTTTTATGCATTCATTAATTTTATCCTTGTCTAATTTTATCTGAATAATTGAGCTTAAATATTTTAAAATTTTTTCAAATGTTAAAAATGTATTACTCACTAAATCCTCATACTTTATGATTAAAACATTAATGCCTGTATAATTTTTCCATGAGCTATAGTGATCACCCCACGATCCTAATAGTGTAAAGTTATATTTTTTATTATCAATCGTACCCTCCTCAAACGTATTGCTGTTTAAAAGACTTTGCACGACATCACTATGATTTTGTTGAAGGTGGTCAGAGTAGGGCATCACCACATCTCTAGGATCTCTTACCAAGTATATAGCTCCTAACGATTGCTTTGGATCCGTAAAAGAATTTCCATTAATTGTGCACATAGCATTATGTGTTTTTACAAATATTTCTGGATATGCTAAATTTAAATATTCTTGCATGGGTATCCAGTTTTTTGAAATATTATTAAAATTTGAATAATCTATATTAAATTTTTTGATTAAGAAATTGGTTGGGAATAATGAAAACGGCATCATGATTTTATTTATATCAAAGGTATTCGGATCTTTATGATTTCCTATGTATGCAGAGAGAAATAATTTCAACCAAGTATTTCCACTCTTTGGGTAAGAAGCAATCCATATTATCATAATTTCATTTAGTTATTTTCATTAGAAAATTACTATATATAATAAAAATTATTATGACCATATATGCTTTATCATCTGGTCCTGGTTTATCAGGAGTAGCAGTCATCAGAATATCCGGCCTCGAGGCCGAAAAAGTAATATTGTCTCTTACTAAAAAAGCTTTACCAGATCCCAGAGTTGCAACCCTGAGAAAAATTTTAGATTATGATTCTAAAGAATTAATTGACGAAGGAATAATAATATGGTTTCCAGGCCCAAATAGTTACACGGGTGAAAATATGGCTGAGTTTCATGTACATGGGGGCAAAGCTGTAATTCAATCAGTTTTAGACAACATCTCAAAGATTAAAAATTGTAGACTTGCAGAGCCTGGAGAGTTTACCAAAATAGCATTTCAAAATGAAAAAATAAATTTATTAAAAGCCGAGAGTATAGGGGATTTAATAGCTTCTGAAACTGAAATACAACGAAGACAAGCACTGAAAATAATGAGTGGCATGAGTTCAGATAAATTTAATTTTTGGCGAAAAACTTTGATAAAAATATTATCTTTTATTGAAGCAAAAATTGATTTTCCAGACGAAGATTTACCTATAGATATTTTGAAAAATATAAAGAATGAGTCAGAGATGGTAAACGCTGAAATCAAAAAAACTTTAAGTGACAGCAAGGTTGGGGAAAGTGTTAGAGAAGGTTTTAAAATAGCAATTTTAGGGCCCACTAATGCAGGAAAATCCAGCTTGCTTAATTATTTTTCTAAAAGAGAGGTAGCAATTGTTTCCGAAATGGCTGGAACCACAAGAGATATAATCGAAGTTCATATTAATATAGACGGCTTCCCTGTTGTAATGTCTGACACTGCTGGGATAAGAAGTTCAAAGGATGAAATAGAAAAAAAAGGAATAAAATTGGCCCTGAAAAGGGGAAAGGATGCCGATTTAAATATACTAGTTTTCGAGCCAAAAAGCCTTGATTTTACAGGTTTTTTGAAAGATTTAGATCTTAAAAAGTCATTATTCGTTATAAATAAATCTGACCTTGGAGTAAATATAAACAAAGAGTTGGAGCAATACAATCCTATATTGATTTCCATTAAAGACGATGTCAACATTGATAAATTAATAGATCAAATAAAAAAAAATTTAAAAAATAAATTTGTGAGTGTTGAAGATACAATAATAACAAGGGAAAGGCATAGGCAACATCTTCTTCAGTGCGTTTTTCATCTTGAAGAATTCATAAAAAAAAAAAAACGTAAATGATTTTGACAAAGCTGCTGAGGATCTTAGACTAGCCACTAGACATCTTGGTATGTTAGTCGGTAAAGTAGGTGTAGAGGAAATACTTGGTAGTATTTTCAATGACTTCTGTATTGGCAAATAATAAAAAAATAACTATATTTTTGTTATGACAAAAGATCTGTTTTTTGACGTGGTAGTAATTGGCGGTGGCCATGCTGGTTGTGAGGCAGCTGCAGCGTCTGCTAGGTTGGGCGTAAACACAGCCTTATATACCCATAACGTTGAAACTATAGGTGAAATGTCATGTAATCCTGCAATTGGTGGATTAGGTAAAGGACATTTGGTTAGAGAAATTGATGCATTAGATGGTGTAATGGGGGAAGTAGCTGATAAGTCAGGTATACAGTTTAGGCTTTTAAATAGAAGCAGAGGACCAGCTGTAAGAGGACCTAGAACCCAGAGTGATAGATCATTATATAAAAAATTTATGCAAAAAAAACTTTTAAACTATTGTAATTTAAGTGTTTTTTCTGATCCTGTAATTCAATTTATATTTGTAAAAAACTCTGTAAACGGATTCATTACACAGTCAGGAAAGAAAATTTCTTGCAGCAAGCTTATACTTACAACTGGGACATTTTTAAATGGTCTTATACACATCGGTGAAGAAAAGACTCCAGCGGGGAGATTCAATGAAAAACCAACAACAGGTTTAAGTGAACAGTTAGAAAAATATAATTTCAGAATTGGTAGACTTAAGACCGGGACTCCTCCAAGACTGGATAGTAGGACCATAAATTATGAAAATTTGGAGGAACAGTATGCTGACACTGACCCTTATTTCTTTTCTTTCTTGACTACAAAAAATGTTAATAGACAAGTTTCATGCAAAATGACTTATACCAATAGCAAGGTACACAAAATTATTTTAAATAATATAAAACTAAGTGCAATGTATTCAGGAAATATAAAAGGTGTTGGTCCAAGGTATTGTCCATCTATTGAGGATAAAGTGTTTAAGTTTTCTGATAAACAAAGGCACCAAATTTTTCTTGAACCTGAGGGTCTAAACGATAATACAATTTACCCAAATGGCATTTCAACATCGCTACCACCTGAAATTCAAGCAGAAATATGTAATAATATCACAGGTTTAGAAAATGTTAAAATTTTGAGGCCGGGGTATGCAATCGAGTACGATTATGTTGACCCAAGAGAGCTTCTTTTAACATTGGAAACAAAAAAAATTAAAAATCTTTACCTGGCCGGGCAGATAAATGGAACCACAGGATATGAAGAGGCAGCTGCTCAAGGTCTTATCGCAGGGATTAACGCAGCTCTATCTATAAAACAATATGAACCATTTATTTTAGATAGATCAGATGCGTACATAGGAGTTATGATAGATGATTTAGTTACTAAAGGTGTTGCAGAGCCATATAGAATGTTCACATCTAGGGCTGAGTATAGATTAAGTCTAAGAGCCGATAACGCTGACCTAAGACTTACACAAAAGGGCATTAATATAGGTTTAATCAATGATCAAAGAATTGAGATTTATAATAAAAAATCTGAAGATTTAGATAAATTAACAAAAATGATGGTAAATTTAAATATTTCGCCGACAAAAATATCAAGATATGGAGTTAATATTGCTAAAGATGGAGTAGCGAGAAATGCTGAACAAATACTTAGCCAAAAAGACATTAACATGGTTAAAATAAGGAAAATCTGGCCTCAAATACCCTATAAATCAAAGGAAATAGACGAGCAGCTAGAAATTAAGGCACATTATAGGGGTTATTTAAATAAACAAAAGGCAGATATACTAGCTTTTAAGAAAGACGAGAATCTGAAAATTCCAGAGAGTGTCAATTATGACAGTTTGAGCGGGCTTTCTAATGAAGTTAAGTCCAAATTTAAGAAAATAAGGCCTAAAACAATGGGTCAAGCTCTACGAATAGATGGGATAACTCCTGCCGCTGTATATATTTTGTTGTCTCATCTTAAAAGAAAGTCTATTAAGCATATAGCTTGATTGATTCTAATTTTATAAAAAATAATATATTTAACATCTCTAATGTTTCACGTGAAACATTAAATGAGCTAGATGACTATGGAAAGTCTATAGTTTCAAAAAACAAAGAGATAAACCTAATAAGTTCAAGTACTGAAAAATCAATAAATACTAGACATTTAATAGATAGTGCACAAACCATTGATTTTATTGATAATAGTGAAATAAGCACTTGTACAGACCTTGGATCAGGTGCTGGCTTACCTGGTATAGTATTAGCTATTTTAATGAAACACAAAAAACCTCAATTTAAGGTAATTTTTTACGAA
>MDTB01184380.1_pt1 | contig 14443 bp, 14 predicted proteins | sample 811161 | NCBI WGS metagenome assembly MDTB01 (sample SAMN05326650, study PRJNA326480) | marine metagenome | isolation source: seawater | place: Mediterranean Sea | collected 2009
CCAAGAAAATATATTTTTACATGTTATACCATGTTGCGTTTTTAATAGTTTTATATTTAAATAGGACCAATCAAAAACCAGACAGGATTTCAATAACTCTTTGTAGAACGGAAGATTAAAACACACGCTATTTAGTTGCTCACTTTGCATAATAATATAATTAATATTGTGTTTTTGTCTTAGTTTTATTAATAGTTCTCCGGCATTATGGGCACCAAATAGAATTAGTATATCGTTGAAATCGGGCATATATGTTTTTATGGTGAAGAACGGATATCCTGTTTTATTGGATAGTGCCATCCCCGGTTCTACAAAAATATTATGAAGCGCCAATATTTTCATTATTATTAAATAACAAATTATATTAAAATGATTAATACAATATATTATAATGGGCAAAACCAGTAAAACAAAGGAACGATTACAGAAAAAAATGGCCGCAAGAAAAATGGAAAATCTTCCTTTTGTAAGTGTATGTACTCCGACTTTTAATCGCCGTCCATTTATTCCAGCGATGCTTGAAATATTTCGCCAACAGGATTATCCAAAAGATAAAATGGAATGGATTATTATCGACGACGGAACAGATTCGATTCGTGATTTAATTGAAGCGGCAAATATACCACAGATTAAGTATTTTTATTCTTCTCAAAAAATGGTTCTCGGTAAAAAACGAAATCTTCTTCACGAAAAGTCGTGTGGAGAGATTATCATTTATATGGACGACGACGATTATTATCCAAAAGACCGGGTATCTCATGCGGTAGAAACGTTAATCAAGAATCCAAATGCTTTGTGTTCGGGTTCAAGTGCTCTTTACATTTATTTTAATCACAATAAAAAAATGTATAAATTTGGTCCGTATGGCCCAAATCATGCAACGGCGGGGACTTTTGCATTTCGTCGAAAATTATTAGAGGATACTCGTTATGAAGACCATGCGGCACTAGCAGAGGAAAAGGCATTTTTAAAGAATTACACGGTTCCTTTTGTTCAACTAGACCCACTTAAAACAATTTTATGTTTTTCCCATTCGCATAATACTTTTGATAAAAGAAGATTATTGGAAAATCCAAATCCAAAGTTTATTCATGAAACCGGAATGACACCAAATAAAATGGTTAAAGATAAAGATTTACTTTTATTTTTTACAGAGACAATCGAAGCTAAATTACAAGACTATGAACCCGGTGAACCTAAGAATAAACCAGATGTTTTAGAACAGATAAAGGAAAAAGACGCGCATCGAAATGCAAAAAATATGCATTCCTATATTGAAGATATGCAAAAACAAAACCAAAAATTAAAAATGTTAGTAGATGAAAAAGACAAACAAATACAGTTTATTGCAAATAATCATAATGAATTAATGGTTAAGTATAAATCTCTCGAAGAGGCTCTAAAAAAAATCCAAGATGAACTTGCAAGAGATGCCGAAAGAAATCAACATGAATAATCATATAATTTATCATTTGAAAACACTTAAATATAACATAAACTATAATATAATAATGCACTATTTCAATGAAATTACAGACCTATTAAATTTAAATAAATATAAACAATTTAGTACTAAAAATAACAATAGGTTTATTTTTAAAAGGTGTCTCTATGATTTAACGGAGATTTGTATAGAAGAAAAAAATGAAAAGTATATATTGTCTGTTCCCTTTTTAACCGATATACATTATAAAACAACTTTTACAGAACCGGACAAATTATTTACATATTTAGAACAACATCTTCAATATCTAGAGGAAAATCAAGATGTTAACGCGGAATCACAAATACAGAATCACTAAAAATAAATAATTACACGTATTAATTTATATTATAAAAAAATAGTATACATTAATACCTTTATGTTTTCTTTAGAAAATAGAATCAAAACTACAAATTTAATATTAGACACATCGCAATCTATTTTAAAAAACTTAAATGAAAATCAGCCCGTAAGTGGATTACTTGTATTTATTTTTCATTGGTTGTTTCTTGGAATACCTTTGGTTATTATACTTATGGGAAAGATTGATTTTTATTTTGGAATATCTATTCTAATTTGGACAATGGTTTACATTTTACATTTCTATTTTAACGGATGTATTCTTACAAAATTAGAAAGAAAACTTTTCAATGATAAAAATTGGTATGGACCATGGACCTTTCTAATAATAATCCTAGATTATTACAATGGAGTTAAAATAACAAAAGAATTAATCAATAACGTATTTTTTTGTTGGGGGATATTATTAAGTATTTTTACTTTTATAAGATTGTTTTATTTTATCATTGAAAAAAAAAATTGAATTTCCTTTTCATTTTTGAGATTTGTTTAAAAGATGTTTTCCGCGATCCGCGAATATGCATTCCATACATCTATGGTGTCACCACAACTTTTTAAACTAGTTGCGCTGTATACTTTCTATAGTTGTGTTCATTCTTTGGCTGCCACTTTGTATTCCAAATATTGTGCAAACTTTTCCTGGAGTCGGATTATGATTAATCCTTTGTTTACAATAACCCCACAATGCAAGGGTTTGCAGTGGCTAATGAACTCCACCCACGATGGAATTACCTCGTGGTTTTTGACAATTACTACATGGACAGTTACAAATATGAATTGGATAACCGGCGGTAAACGCGCGAGGTGTGACAATTAAGTGTAAAAATTAAGTTTATAATTGATTTCGCCATTCGCTATAAATGTAGTTAGTTGTTGTTTATAGGCTTCATTTTTTTCAAGTTCTTCATAAAATTTTTTTACTTTTCTATTAACCTTAATTTTAGTAGGATCAAAAGATTTTAGATACAAACCATCTAATGATTTTACACGCGACAACGCAACATAAGTTTGTCCGGCTTCAAAAATATTGGTTCCTACATCAATTTCTGCAAGGTCTAATGTAGCGCCCTGCGATTTATGAATAGTGATAGCCCATGCAAGAGTCAATGGGATTTGCTTTACGCCGATTCCTGGAATATTTTCACTTTTCCAAATATGTTTTCCAATTGTTTTTATACAACCATTTGTAAATTTTACAATAGGATTGTTATTTACATCAAAATCCTTTACAATCCCTAAACTCCCATTACAAATAGGATTGTCGCCGCACAAATCTATGTTGACCGTGCACATAACCTGAGCCCCCTTTCGAAGTTCCAGTTTTTTGTCACAATTTACATTATCCATCAATAATTTCATTTCGCCGTCTAAAATCGTTTTGGGAGTTTGCATATATTTTGCTTTGTCTGAAGATGATAAAGCAAAATCATCCTCGTCGCATCTTTCTAAACCGTATTCCTGAGACTCTTCTTCAATTGCCTTTAAAGAACTGTTATTAATTTGCTCTACCATTCGTTTAACGGGCAATAATACAGTAGGCGTAATTTCCGCATTTTCATCTGGTTTTACATGGACTCGTTCTTGTAAAGCCGCGCATGTATTCTTTGATATCGTTGCTTTTCTTATTTGATTCAATATCTTGGCATATTTATTATCTTTCTGTCTAAAAATTTTTGTAAGCTCGATTTGACAACTTGGTTCAAATATGTCTTTCCAGCTAGGAGATTCAAAACAAAAACAATTCATCGTTCCATCTTCTGTCCTTGATTTCACCGGAGGAAGTTGAAAGAAATCCCCTGAAAATACTATTTGTATTCCACCAAAAGGAAGCACACTTTTTCGAACCTTTTTTGCAATTAAATCTAGCAATTCAAGAATCTTCTGCGACATCATACTTACCTCATCAATAATCAAAACGTCGACCTTTCTCCAATTTCTACGCTTTTTACCATTTAATTCAATGCGAGTCGCTATGAGTGAGTTTTCTTCTTTTGCTAGACCAATCCCTGCCCAGGAATGTATCGTTTTTGCACCACAATTTAACAGCAAAGCCGCACAACCAGTAAGGGCACATACGTCCACCTTTTTATCTTTATTTTTTGCTTCTTTAATCATGTGGCGGATTAAAAATGATTTTCCCGTTCCGCCTGGTCCGGTTATAAATAAGTTTTTACCTTCTTTGAATTTATGAATAATAAATTTTTGTTCACTTGATAATTCGGTTTTATGTGCGTCCATGTTAAATTAATATTATTATTATGCTTTTAACTCAATTTTACAATATTAATACCATTTAAAAATCGCGACGAATAAAATTGAACCCTTTGTGTCGTGTGAAACAATTATCATTAATAACACAATGGCATCTGCAGAATGTGACATCTGTTGCGAAACGTTTAATTTATCTAATCGATTACATATACCATGTACTAATCCAGAGTGCACACTTCTTTCCTGTAAAACATGCGTTAGAACATATTTACTTGGAAATACCGCAGAGCCCCATTGCATGAAATGCAAGACTGCATGGGGACATGAATATCTTGTTGATAAATTAAATCGTTCTTTTTGTAATACGGACTATAAAAAACACAGAAAAGCGGTATTATTGGATAAAGAACTTGGTAAAATGCCTGAAACGATGAATGCGGCGAATCGCCAAAAGGAGATAAACAAACTTAGAGAAGAATATGCGAAAAATCAAAAAGAAGTTGCCGAAGTAGCAGATTTGCTTAGGTTTTATAAAAAGAAGTCCGTAAATTTACATTCTCAAATTCATATGCTTGAATCAGGAATGACAACAATAAAAAAGAAGAAATTTATCATGCCGTGCTCCGTTCCCAATTGTCGGGGATTTTTATCGTCGGCCTATAAATGTGAAATTTGTGAAATATATACATGCCCCGATTGCTTGGTCCCTATTGGAGATAGTAGAAACAATGATTTACACGAATGTGATAAAGAACAACTTGAAAATGCAAAGTTTATAAAAGAAACATGCAAAGCATGCCCGGGCATGTGTGGTGAATTTATTTACAAAATTGATGGTTGCGATCAAATGTGGTGCACTACTTGTCATACCACATTCAGCTGGAAAACAGGAGAAATAGAGAATGGCGTTATTCATAATCCACACTATTACCAGGCTATGCAAAATGGAATAGCTGCGGCAGTTCCGCGTGCTCCAGGAGATATTGTTTGTGGAGGACTTCCAGATATGTATGCTATGATTGTAACCCCGTTTAAAAGATATATGCGCAAATTTATGAGTTCTAATACATCATACATAGAAGATTCCAGTTTTAAAGACGTTTTTGACGTTTGGGTAGCAGTTGGTCAATTACGAGGAATACCTGCACATGGAGATGACTATATTATGAAAATGGAGGATTTCACCAATAATCCAGATATATATAAGTTAGGAGACGCGGCTACAACAGCACATCATTTAACTAAAAAAGATATGACTATTATGGCAAAATACGTATATTATTATATACAAATTGAATTACTCTACAAAGAACTTAACAATCTTCATAGATTATGTGCACATATGAATGAATTTACTCTTCCACATGTGCGTAGAAAAATTGCGGAGCTTGAAAACCACGAAGAAATAAGGGTTAATTATCTGTTAAATATTATTACAAAAGAAAAATTGGGCGATGAAGCATATAGACTGGATCTAATTAGACAAAAATTGCAAGAAGAACTTTATGTATTTGAACTTTTAAGCGCATGCTCCGTGGATTTCTTTCGGTCTGTTACTATATCTCTTGAAACCATTCAAGGATGGTATGATGGTGACGTAGAAGCTATAGATCATGAAGGAAATACCATATTTGATAAAACCGTAAATGAAATTGATGGTATCATAAAACGTCTAACAGAATTCAAGGAACTTTGCAGTTATTGCACAAAAGAATTTGTTAAAATTGGTTGTGTTTTTAATAAAGTTTCAAATTGTATAGAAACATTTTCCGTAAAAACACTAACGGATACAAGAGATACAAGGCTTCTTGTATTGAGAAATCTACATATTTCTACAGATGAGGTAAAAATAAAAATACCGGGATTAACTTGTGTAATAAACTGTTACAAATGGCTCTTATATAATAAAATAATAAGTCCAGAATATATACTAAAAGAAAATAATCCAGATGCACATATCTTTATTGACCATTTTTGCTACAACACCTCTATTTTGACAACCAAAAAATTTAAAAATCCAAGAGAATTAACTTCGGGAAATTTTCGAAAACAATATACTATTATAGACATTTAAATATTAAAACGACTACAAAACATTGAAAACAAATAATCATAAATCGTTGATTCTTCTACACGATAATCCTTTATTTTTTTATACGGAACCTTGATAATCCCTTGACCCCTCTTAATATGGTCGGCACCATAAAAACAAATCGCATCCAAATATTCAAATACTTTCTCCTCTTTTTCCTGAAGTGCGTCACGGTCGATGCGGTATTTACTTTGGTATATAAAGCGATTATAGTTTCCCTGCTCATAAATTTTAGGGGATTTATCCAAAAACTTATTGTGTATTAATCCGATTCCCATGATTTTGCCACCAGACCCCTTGTTTTCTTTTGGAGTTAGATTCAGCATTTCTAATACTATCACATAGCTGTTATATTTTATACCAGGAGATATTTGCTTTGGTGCACCATAAATGCACCCCTTCAAATTCTTTTCTCGCCGATAAACACAGTTCTCTTGCCAAGTTTTACAATTAAATCGTGTTGCACATAATTCTACAGACATTTGATAAAGAAAAGCTGGAGAGATTTTTGAGAATCAATTTTATTGTAAAATAAAAATGTCCTATCTTTAAATACTTAGGTTCAAGAACTTAGGTAGAACTTAGGTGAAATTAGTTTTGAATTCAAAAGTTTCAGAGATTTTCTAAATCGATATTTTTTTTTGAGACGATAAAAGGTTTGAGTCATAAAGCGAAGCATTTATACGGTTTTTTATGAAGGGATTTCACAGAAAATCTCTCCAGCTCATCTAATCCAAAGTATTTTGCCAATGTTTCATCGTTGATTTCTAAAGGTAGATTAGGTAAGTTGGAGAGATTTGGAATAAATTCAAATGCATATTTCTCCAAGTATTTCATTCTGTATCTTGTGGATTCAAAGATATACATTGCCAATTTAGTATTTAAAAAATCAAAGATTTTTTGAACTTCATCTTCTTTTTTATTTTTAGTTTGGATCACGAATTTATCGCGGCTGCATATACCAAATTCTCCGGTTTTATCGTAGTAAGGAAACCCATACATTCCATGTGCCATCACTATTTTAGGTTCATTATGAAAGACACAAGGTTCATTGGAATATTTGATAACAAGCTCAGGTTTAACTTGATTTAAAACACAGGTTTGAATAGCAGGATAGGAATGTTCGTTTGTTTTCTCGAGAGATACACGTATATTTTTACGGGGATCATTCGTTTTTATAACCTTTAAACAACCATATTGCTTAACATATTCCATAAGTTTTTTAATTATACTTGCACCATAAACGGGAATTGGTTTTTCTGGATGTAGTGGAAAATGAATATAGTCTTTATAATCCGCGTCATATAATAACACGGCATGATCGGGTTTTGTTTTTTGAAGAAGGAAATAACAACACGGAGTTTGAGCTTCTCCACTAAAGATTTGATTTGTTTTGTTTCCAGAAATCGCATGTAATTTATGAATTTTATGGGAAGTAATCAGGTAATACATTTTCGCCTTGTCGGGTTTCATCCAAATACTTGGTGTAATCGCCAGTAAATACCCCGATGGATTTAAAATACTTATACTTTTTCGTATAAAGTCAACCCAGATGGTTTTTCCGTCGTTTCTTTTGTTTTTAACTTGATTCGTTGGCACTTTTTTTATGGAGTTGCAATTGAACGGAGGATTTCCAATGACTACATCCATATTTGGTATTTCATTCGTTATGTTAATGTAATTTTTGATGTAGATATTTGCATTAGCTCCAAAAAAGGAAATTAAATCTAATTCGTATACTTCATTGATTTCAACCATGTAGATCATATTTTGTATGATGTGCCCTCTTCTTTGATTTGGTTCTGGAATGACATCCTCGAGAGATTTCATAAGAGAATAAAATAAAAAAATAGAAAATACACCAGAACCACAGCCAATATCAAGCCATTTTAGATTTTTATTTTTTAAAATCTCTCGAGGTAGTAATTCAAACATTTTCTCTACAAAATAAACAGGTGTATTTACTTCTCCATACTTCTCTTTAAAAGTAGAATTCATTCTTAAATTTATTTATTATTTTAAATAAATTTAAACGAATTAAATAATAGCGCAAAGCATCGCTTTTTCTTACCTTTTTCTTTTTCTTCTTCTTCCTTTTCTTCTTCTTTTTTTAGTTCCTTTTGCTGTTTTACCAGGCTTGTTTGCAGCACTCGTGTTTGCAGCACTCATGTTTGCAGCACTCGTGTTTGCAGCACTCGTGTTTGCAGCACTCGTGTTTGCAGCAGTCATGTTTGCAGCACTCATGTTTGCAGCACTCGTGTTTGCAGCACTCATGTTTGCAGCACTCGTATTTGATAGAGCTGGTTTCCTAATGCTAGCAGCCACCGAATAAAGACTGTGTCTTTTAACGCCTCTTTTTAATAATTCATTTGTACACGACTTGGTAAGATAAAAAGCATAGTTTTTTTCCTTTTTTTTTCCACTACCGGCAGTTCTTATTTGTAACATGTTGTGTTTTCCGGTTATTGTTCTATCCCTACCATCTTTATACTTTCTAATTATATCATAAAAATCTTCTTCTAATTTGGCATACACTTTTGGATGAGTTTCTGCACTAACCACGATTGGTTCTAAAAATGTAGCGGTTTCTCCCTTATCAGGACTATCCTTTCCTGGTCTTTTTTTAGATGGGGCACTGTCTCTAATATAAGGAATAAATATGATATTTTGTATTTTTTTATAGATAAAACTGTTTTCCCACATAACCAATGGGTGAGGTACAGGTAGATTATTATCACGAATCATATCCAGAACAGATCTCTTAATCATGGTGACCTTTGTAGTATCTTTTGGAATTAAAGAACCCATTGTTTTAAATGATTCTGAGGATACAGTTAACCCCTTGGCATCACCTGTCATGGGTGTTGCGCCAGATCTAGTCATGAAATCACATAATTTAGAATCTGGTATTAATCTGCACATTTTTTCTATCCTAGAACCGAACTCTCCTTTATTGGATCTTTTTTTTCTTGTATATTGTTGTCCCTTAACATTATCAGTTAATAAGTTTATATAATCTTCTGCTTGAATATCTTTCCCTAATCCTAGTTGTTCAACAATTTCGAGGTCATCCATCGACCTCTGCGGTTCTCCGGAAATATTTTTAATAAAAAAGAATTTTTTTAATTCACCAATAACACTATCACTTACTCTTTCCTCTGCGGCTGCATATGCGGCTGCATATGCGGCACCACCTATTGTTTTTAATTTTCTAGATGATGTAGATTTTGAAATAGCTGGAACAGTCATGATTATATTTTTGGAATCCGCATCTATTTCTAAAAATGCTACTGTAAAGAATTTATTTTTAGCTTGGAAAAATATAGGTTCATCTTCTAGATTATTAGAGCTAAAAGGTTTCATTCTAGATATTGTATTATTAGCCCGGACTCTTTTAAAAGTACGAGGTGGTCCTACCCCCTTTCTACGTGATAACATCCTCTCCATAATATATATATATAACAAAACAAAAAAATCTCTAAAGTTTCTATAGTTCTTTTTTTACAGTGCCTTTTTTTCAGCCCCGGTATTTTTATCCTCATCTATAAAATTACTATAGTGATGTTTTGAATGTCTGTATTTAGTAGTTGGAAGTCTGTTTATTTCATTTACTACTTCCTCCTTTATTCTTCCTTTAGTTTCTCTAATGATATCCTTTTTCTCCATCTATATTAATATACTATATTATTTTTAAATAATATAGTATTCTTATAATAGCCCCTACCAGGGATCGAACCTGGGACCCCGTGCTTACTAGGCACGTGCTCTAACCACTGAGCTACGGGGGCAAAAAACTCCCACGCCGGGACTCGAACCCGGGTCAATCGGGTGAAAGCCGACTATCCTAACCACCTAGACTACATGGGATGGCGACATCTGCAGGATTTGAACCTACGCGGGCAAAGCCCAGTGGATTTCAAGTCCACCTCCTTAACCACTCGGACAAGATGTCATACTATAAAAAATGTTTTGTATACACCCGATGAGGGACTCGAACCCTCGACCACAGGATTAAAAGTCCTGCGCTCTACCGACTGAGCTAACCGGGTTCGTGAATATTTATATAAGGTCCTACCGGGACTTGAACCCAGATTGCACGGTTCAAAGCCGTGAGTCATAACCATTAGACTATAAGACCAAAAAGTCCATAGCGGGATTCGAACCCGCAACCTTCTGATTAGAAGTCAGACGCGCTATCCATTGCGCCATACGGACAGTGGGTTTCCCCAATTCATAGCACTTGTTTACCAATTATTTATTTAACAACAAGTATTTGCCTTTTTAATTATTCCCATATTTACCTTGACTTCATATAACTTTTGCTCAAAATCCGGCTTCCCCTTTATGATATCCCTAGACTGCGAATCAGTTAATACAGGAACCACTACACAATCACAAATACCCGTCCAATTAAATGCCCACTTATACAGATCTGCTTCATTTTTTGCCGCCGCTACCGCAACTCCACTCCCCTCTCCAATGAGATGCCAACGACCCAATGGACGACAGTTACCCGCATCCGCTTCATCTTGCTCCTTTGTTAATCCCGCAAATTGAGAATACCCCTCCACCTTCTTATCCTGATGAAACTTATAAGTAATCTTATACAATGTTTCATCCTCTAATGGCTGGTCTCCTACATGGCTGTAATCAACATTATAACTAGGCTCTCGACCAAGTATAATACTTCGAGCTGTGTTGTCATCACAAATCGGCTTCACATCAATGGTTGCCATTGGAACCCAGTTATATGCCCAATTTGCAACATCCGTATATTTTTCTGCTCGACAAATGCATGTTCCCCTTGCATTACCAACTTCACCCCACCGGCCAATAATTTCTACACCAGCCGCATCCGCCTTGTCATCTTCCTCCGTCATAGAACCAAAATATGTCATGCAAGGCACGCGGGCTGCATCCATTATTTTCCACGTCAATAGAAAAAGCGTCATTATACAGTTGTATAATAATCTATCTTTAAACTATATTTTCTATTATAATACTCCAGATTTATGCCCCCCCGCATTTTTTTGGCAATACAATATCCTCAGCGTCTTCACAAACATACTCATCATTTGATGTTTATTCCTACAATAAAACTATTCCAAAAAGTTTTCAAATTTTTTGTTGTGCCGCATTTTTCGCGTCGCCGCGTGTTTCCATTTTGTTCCATTGGATTTCAAGTGTATTTTGCCTTTTTGTCGTGCATTTTCCATGCGCCGATTATCCCACTTCACCACAACCTCAGCTTCTATGCAACGCACGCCATTTCCCCCCCTGCTATTAATGCCACGGGTCTTGTGGCGTGCTTGCATACGCGAATAGTGATTTATTTTGTGCTCGTATGGAAGTTCGTGACTCATGATTAATGTTGGAATAGTGTTTCTTATTCTACAAAAATTTTTTTCAATTTTTTTCTGCGAACCTTTTTACGAAAAAAAAAAAATTGAAAACTTTTTCGTCTTTGTCAAAAAAGACATCCCCTCCGTATCGGTTATTCAATACCACCAAATTATGTCGAAGTCATCTAACAATTCTCAAAGCAAGATTGCCGCTATCTTGCGCGAGGAAGCTATGAATCAAACCATCCTTGAACGTAAGGCAAAGCATGCACGCTGGCTTGAACGACAGGCTGCATACCGTCGCGGCGCACGTAATTCCCGTAGGGAAGAATCATCCGCCGATCAAGAACTTGTTATTACGATAAATGAAGCTGAAAAGAACGGCGCTTGGGTGACGATGACGCGCGGCGGCAAGAAGCTAGCAAGTGGTTCTACACCATCCTCTCGCCGCAAAGTTGCAGTGGTTGCCCCAAAGAAGGTAGAGGCGCAGCACAAGAAGAAGTCCAACGGATTTCAAGCTCTTCAAGATAACGACTCCGACGGCGACGAATCTGACAACGAGTTGGAGAGCGTAGCTGGTGAACGCGGGCCTTTTCAGTCGCCTATCCCCACCAAGCAGAAGTCTGCACCAGTGGTTCGTGCAGCAACATGGGCAGATGTGGCGCGCAAGACACCGCCTATCACGAGTGAAGCCGTTGCGCGGACGCTTTTTACCACATCGCTGAAAAATGGGTCGTGGGCTGATGAAATGGAGAGTGACAGCGAGAGTGAAGATTGAAATCGAGAGCAAATAAAAAATAGAGAACGCGCGCGCTTAGTATTATTTAGAACAACAAAACCAGATTCAAGGAAAGCTGTGACGGTCCCAAATACACGGGGTAGCCCTCATAACGAAGGCCTTTAATGTGGGTTCAAATCCCCTTTGAATCATTTTTTTATTGATAGTTATATATATATGTTTTTTATATTTAAACTAATAAATAGTATTGAAAACTATTTAAATAGCTTTTTAAAAAGAAAAAAATGGTCTTGCGCTCGTTTATTGGCATATGATATTATCTTTTGGGTTTTATCTTCCTTGTTTACTATTTACATATTTAGAGAGAGGGCAATCAATTTTCTTAAAACAGGAGAATTACCATTTAGTATTCCTGAATATTTTTCTAGTTTTATTCCTCCACAGGGTTAATAGAAGGTCTGCTAATCATATAATATTTCATTGCAGGATATGAGTTGTTAGAAACTTCATATAAATGATATTTACAAATCTTTACACCATTAAACTCAACGAATTCGTCGGTTTTCATAAGAAGAACCATTTCCACAGATGGGACACTGTTGTCTTTTTTTCCATACGAACTGTTATAATTTATAACCATTCCACTCTTTAAATCATCCCTCTGGTCAAGATAGTTTTTAAGTTGGTGCAGCTGCTCTTCTTTAATAGAAGCATGAGTAGCCTTAAGCTCCAACAGAATTCCTTTGTATGTATCAAGAAGTTCGATGTCTGTTCGAAGAAATTGCCCGTTTCCTAATGTAATCGGGTTGCCATTTCCATCCACAGAACGTATAGCCATTACTTGTTCGCGCGTTGATGAAATGTTCAATTGTTGCTTCATATCACATTGCAGCATTTCCTGGTATATGCCTTCCTTGTGAAAGGGCCCCAATTTAGTCATTCCTCGCGCAGCAATGTCGCATAGTTTATTTGTAAAAGAAATAAGTTCCTCCCACGTATGAGCAAATTTGCTTTGAGCCATTGTAAAAAATCTTATTATAATTATTATTTTCTGTAAAAATATTTCAATTTTATTTTTACAGAATAAAGTTAAACACTATTTTTAAAATACTATATGCTATTCTTTATTTTAGTATGGTCGTGTACCCAAATAGTTCCGTTTGCGTTTTTACCGATATTGTATATCGTTCAGTATTTTATGGAATGCAAAATAGTTAATTGGGAAATAACTGTAAAAATTCTAAAATTTATAACAAATTTTTCCTTTGAACAAGTAAATAAAGAAAGGTTAATTTCTAGTGGTTATATTTTATCTAATCACCGAACTTGGACAGATTTTGCCGTAGATCAGTATTATTCAAACGCGTGTCAAACTGGTAGATTCCTAGCCTACATCGCATGCCCCGCGTCTTTGTTTAATTATTTAGATGGGCGAGCGATTGTCATTAATAGAAATTCATCATCTCATCATATATTTAGAAAAATACTAGAACATCATAAAACATCACCGTATAAAAAAATAGTAATTTATCCGGAAGGAACCCGTAGAAATTATTCCGTTCTAGAAAATAAAGATGCCTTAAAACAATATCTAAAATATGGGCTTTTAAAAAGAATCTATGAACACAAAGAAATGCCAGTTCAATGTTTTATTTCATCCAATAAAGAATTGGTATGCAATGAGAAAAAATTATCCTGTCGCCGAAACATTTGCATTAAAAATGCAATATCGAAACCCATTTATCCTATCCATTCATCTAGTTTTGAAGATTTTATTGATGCGATTTGTATAGAATGGTTTCGCTGTTGGAAAATGACTCATGTATAATTATGAAATAGATTAAACACAGCTTCCTATATTCATTTAATGAAGAAAATAAAACTAATCGTCTGCTGTGACGCAGCGTATGGAATTGGAGTTAAAAATTCACTTCCTTGGAATGTTCCTGAAGATATGAAGATTTTTCGAAAGAAAACAATAGGTGACAAAAACAACTGCGTCATTATGGGACGAAACACCTGCGAAAGTATACCCTCCAAATATTTCCCACTTTCAAATCGCCATAACTGTATCTTGTCTTCGAGGTATCCGCAAAATGAAAACGTATCTATATATCGTAACGAGGAAGAGCTCTTTTCATGGATTGAAACCTCATCCTTTGAAGAATATTGGATCATTGGAGGAAAAATGATATACGATTTGTTTCTACAGAACG
>MDTB01242159.1_pt1 | contig 14443 bp, 6 predicted proteins | sample 811161 | NCBI WGS metagenome assembly MDTB01 (sample SAMN05326650, study PRJNA326480) | marine metagenome | isolation source: seawater | place: Mediterranean Sea | collected 2009
CTTCTGAATCCTCTGAAATGATACGGTGCCAAAGTTCACTATCATCTAATGAACCTGGCTTTAGCGCGAAGATTCCATCTTTTTCACGATAAGCACCGTCTGAACCCTCTGAAAGATCCAGCCTCAGCTCGGCCTTTCTCTCATGCTTGTCCGGACCATGACATGAAAAACATTTATTTGAAAGAATAGGTCGTATGTCACGATTGAAGGAAACTTCTTTTGCTAAAAGAACCGAAGAAAAAATTCCCAAAAAAAAGATATTATATGTAAGAAGCTTATGTAGCGGCATTGTTTTCTTAATCACCTTTATTCCAATGATAGTATTAAAGTCTCTTTTATAGGTCACGCATAGAAATTTTATTCAGTTTTATAATTTTTTTTATATAACTAAATTTTTTTTAAATTTTTCGGCTAGTTTGATAAATTACTCTATTGCAGACACTGTAATTCAGTGGCTAGTTTAATAATAAGCTCTATAACTATCACTTCTTAAAATAATGAATCCTGAAATTCCTCCTACTATTAGTAGACGCCAGGTTCTCGCTACGAGTTTAGGATGCGCGGGTTTTTCTTTGACTGACTTTCTTCAGCTACAGTCAATAGCAAAAGAGAATAGAACCGAAACCAAAGGAAAAGCTAAATCTTGTATCATTCTTTTTGCTTGGGGTGGGATGAGCCACTTAGAAACTTGGGACCCTAAACCTGAAGGCCCAAAAGAAATCAGAGGTAGCTTTGGTACAATACCAACTGCAACTCCAGGAATCCACATAGGCGAACATATGCCATACCTGGCCAAACAAACTAATAAGTTGGCGATTGTCAGATCAATGCATCATGGAAGCTCAGCTCACGGTAAGGCGATGTATTGGAATTTTACTGGCCATAAACCTCCGCAATCTGATACTGCTGCAAACTTGCCCCCTTCCTCCAGTGATTGGCCCTCTCTATTATCCGTTATCTCAAAGTTTAAATCCGCTCCTCCTGGCCTTCCTTCATCTATTAGAATTCCCTATCCACTGGTTGATAACGGAACCCTTCAAGCTGGAGAGTATGGAGGATGGTTAGGCTCAAGCTACAATCCAATTGTTATTAGAACACCGAAGGGTAAAGAGTTTGGTGGAGTTTCAAGAGATTTAGGAGCGTCCCGGATTGATCCAAAAGAAGCAATAGACAGGAAAGTTTTGAGTTCTCGTCTGGGTCTACTAGGTCACTTGGATCAGTTTCAGGGTATTGGTAATTCTGTGACCGACATGGATTATTTCAGAAATCTTGCAACGGATATGCTCATGAGCCCCAACGTTCGAAATGCCTTTGATTTAGATCTAGAATCACAGGCAACTAAAGATAAATTTGGTAACCATATTTGCGGTCAGAGCATGCTTCTTGCTCGGCGATTGGTTCAGGCCGAAGTCCCCATAGTAACCGTAGCTTGTTCAGCAGGTGATCTAAATGGATCAGCAGGTGATCATTGGGATACACATGCCGATAATTTTAATCGCATCAAAAACACAATGCTTCCGGCATTTGATAGACCTGCAGCCGCACTACTTGAAGACTTGGATGAACGCGGAATGCTCGATGAAACTTTGGTTGTATTTTTAACTGAGTTTGGAAGAACACCAAAAATAAATAAAAATGCTGGTAGAGATCACTATCCTAGTTGCTATTCTGTGGCTTTTGCTGGAGCAGGCATACAAGGAGGTCAAGTCTATGGAAAATCAGACAAATCTGGATCCGACCCTGCCGAAAACGCATGCGGCCCAGCAGACTTACATGCCACTATTTTTGAAGCGTTCGGAATTAATCATAAGACAACAATCACTGACCGCCTTGGACGACCATTCCCTATAAGCGACGGTGAACCTCTGCCTTTGACCTGATCAAAATAATTAAGAGTTACAGCAGATGTTAATTAAATCAGGGCACTCCCTGCTAAAAATTGCTCTCCATCTAATTTACTCAGGCACTGAGCGTAAGGTATAAAATGCTGTAAGACTTTTCTTTGAGGGAATATTTCCGAAAATTTTCTCACTCCCGTTAACTCCTAAAAGATATACCCGGTCAGTCCATTTCTCAGATTTATCAAAACCCACAAAAGAGACAACAATGGATCTACGATCTTCACTAATGAAAACATCCTCGATCTTATCTTCTCTTTTATCGTGTTCTGGGGAACCATATCTTCCAGTGTTTGTATAAAACCATGAAGAAACTTTTATTGAATCCATCAATTGTTCTTTGCTGACTTTATTGTCTATAGCATTGGTTAATATCACTTCTAACCCTTTCTGATTAGCCTTAACCGAGTAAATTTCTCCTGATTTGGTCTTTCCATCATAAATGATTCTTTGGAGACATCCTTCCTGTCCTCCCCATGCTCCCCAACCTCTACCAGTTTGACCAACCAACAAACTGCCATCATTCAAAAACACTGGACGCATGACGCCCGAAGCAAAGAATCTTGCGAAAGGAACTACACAACCCTGATCCTGCCCATTAACCTTCTCTACCACAACTCTGAAGAGATTAGACATGGTCTGATCTCCCATAAACATCTGCTTGGTGTAGGGACCAAATTTACCATTAGTTAGATCCCAGGTAGGGTGGCCTGGCGAATTCGCCACTTTTCCATGGGGAAGCCAGACCGCTCCTTTTCTTATTTTGTGATCCCACTTATCAAATTTTAACTCAGGGGAATCAGGTTTCATTTTACCAGGCAGGCTTACTAATCCTGATAAATGACCATAAAATTTACCCTCTTCTAATGGAACAACCTTAGATGAGCCAACATATTCACCCTGATTTTCGGCGTACCAAAGACGCCCGTCTGGACCGAATCCAAGACCTGCCGGACTCCTAAGTCCATTTGCAAATGGAATAAATTTACCTTCCGGAGTCACCTTACAGGCCCAACCACGATATCCTCCCATTGAACCCATATATGGTCCACCCGCTCTCCAGGAAGTGCGTTCATTTCCTCCATGAGATAAATTAAGAGTGAAATAATAATTACCCTCATTATCACGAGCAGGACCATGAGCGTATTCGTGATAATTGGCATGAAAACCAAAGTCATCACATAGGGTTTCAAAAGAGTCAGCCCGACCATCAGAATTAGAATCACTAATTCTAGTCAATTCGGATTTTTGCATGACCACCAATTTATCGCCTTTGTCATCCTCTATAATAACCCCAAGTGCCTCGTAGGTACCTTCTGCAAATAAGGACCACTTCTGATCACGAATTCTCCAAATTCCTGCTGACCTCGTTGCTACAACAATTGTGCCATCTTTTGCTACTGCGATACCCGTGGGCTCAAAGAGCTGATTCCGCCCATACAAATCCTTTGGAGCCTCCCAGTTTTCAGTCGAATACCCGTGAGGAACCTCAAGAGCTTGACGCCCGAGCTTATTAGTATTTGTTCGGAGCTCTTGTGAAGTCCAGTCCTCTTTTTTTCCTATAACTGGTCTAGCTATTAAGCCCCCACGAAGCTTAGCAGAGAAAACAAAGTTCTTAACAGAATCAGTTCCATCTGCGCTAATGAACCACTCTCCGTCTGACAGCTTTCCGTCGCTAACACTAATATCTGAAATCCCTTCAACATCGATTTTGAATTTTTGGTCCTGAACTAACTTCGACGCAATTTCTATAACTATTAAACCATCGTCTGTTAAATTAACGGTTTGTTTGATGATATTTTGCCCAACTCTAAAATCAAAAACTGGAACACTATCAGATTCTCTGATGTGAAGTCCTTTATACTCGCCATCCATAGAAGACAATAATTCCGGAAAGTCTCTGTCTTCCCATAGCCATTTCTCGATTGCCTTGTGGTCTAATACATCAGGCTCTTTAAATTCAAAATCGATCAAGTCATTTGTGCTGACAATTGGACGAAGAATGCCCTTACCCTCTAAATAAACTTTATGCCCTTGTCCTCTTGAAGAACCAGGCCTTCCTCTCCCAGACCTCTCTTGCGAAAGGTTGATGAAGCCGCCCGCCCAAATATTTCGAACAGAAAGCACCCTTGGATCAAATGTGAAATTCATACCATTTGAAAATCCAACATGAAGACCCCTTCCACTTGACCCTCTAAGTGGCGCTCTAATGACCCTTGCTCTATCGGTAACCACGATTTCGTTACGTATATCCAAGAGACTTTTTGGTTGAGCACCCTTATCTGTTTTCAACTTAACGACTGCTGGTCCAGCCTTATCTGCCGGCGAAAGAGTTCTCAAATAATGCCAAATGAATTCAACCTGTTGATCTGTGATAACCTCTTTTGAGTACATTGGCATCACTTTGGGGAAAGCCTGCCCCTTATTCGGTCCACTTTCATGAGTAGCTAAAACATCCCAGGACTTCCTGACTGAATTTAGATAATATGTTTTGTTGGCTTTGACATTAACTTTAATGCCTGAGGCCGAACTCAAAACCTCTCTATCCCTCGGAGTGTTTTGAAATAAGGAATACAAGGTAGGGCCGGATCTTACAGATTTATCAGTATCTTTGACTGCATGACAAACCATACATCCGTAAGTCTCAAAGGCTTTTTTACCCTCTATGACAGCATTAACTTCATCTTGAGCTAAACCTTCAAAGATAAAAATGACAAACGATAATAAAATGAGAATTTTCATAGTAGCGGAAAGATAATGGATAAATTCAAACTTAAGAATAAATCTAAGAGAGCTAAAGGTACACCCTTTTAATTATTTATTCTTTCTCACTTTGACGAGTTTTGCACCATTATCCTTAGGCATAGACTTATGCCATGATATCAATTTACTCTTCATTTTATTGAGAATCCCTGCATTTTGGTCGGCAACATTTTTAGTCTCGCCCAAATCATTTTCCAGATTATATAACTCCGAATCAGTGCCATCATATTCGCAAAGCAACTTCCACTTGCCTTCTCTCATCGCAAGATCCGGAAGATCTTTATCGCCATAAAAAGAATCTCGGTCAGGAGGTCTTCGGAAATATAATGGAGTCTTCCGAGATTTCTCTGAGCCACCTAACAACACATCTACTAATGATTCTCCATCAAAGGATATGCCTTTTGGAATCTGAAGTCCTGAAATATCAAGAAGACTAGGAACGACATCAATCGCAGAAAATACAGATTTTTTATTTACGTATCCCGACTTCTTAACGATTCCTGGCCCCCAAACAACAAGAGATGATCGAACTCCTCCCTCATACAAATGTGTTTTATATCCACGAAAAGGACCAGCAACACCGGCTCCCTTTTCAGGACCATTGTCTGAACATACCATGACCAATGTATTATCTTTTAGCTCGGGTGAATTACGGATATAATTAAAGAGTTTTCCTAGCTGGTTGTCCATTTCCTGAAGTACAGACAAATAAAGATCTCTTTTTGAGTCAGCCCATTTATCAGTTGGCGGCCAGAATGGTGCATGAACATCATCAGGCCACAAATTAATGTAAAAAGGTTTATCATTCTTTACAGATTCTTTAATGAAAGGAATCGCTTCATCTACGAATCCTTCTGTTATTTTTGATCGCAACATCCAACGAAAACCTTCCCCGAGACGTTCAGCATCAGACCATATTCTTCCTGGCTCTTTCTGGTTCGGCTTCAAGGTTAGTGGCAGTAATTTAGGACCCATGCCTTCAAAATTAGTTAATGATTTATCAAATCCATATTCAGTTATTTCAGGGGCATCATCCACATCTCTTTGACCACCCATATGCCATTTACCAAAATGCCCAGTTGAATAGCCGTTATTATTTAAAATCCTAGCAAGCATCGGGGCTTTTAGATCAAGCCACTGTGCCATCCCTCTTTGTTCGTTATGCTTTCTTCGTGAAAGGTAAGAAGTGATTTTCCATCTCTGAGGATACTGACCTGTTGAAATGGCCGTTCTAGACGGAGAACAAATTGGTGAATTTACATAAAATTGCTCAAACCTAATTCCCTCTTCAGCCAATCTATCAATATTAGGAGTCTTGGCATGCTCATTGCCAAAACATGAAAAATCTCCCCACCCCATATCATCGATGAAAACCAAAATGTAATTTGGGTTCTTGGCTACTGCATTAGAGCAAATAAGGATTGAGATAAAAAAAGCAATGGCAAGTTTCATGTATTTTTATGTTATAAGTTATGAAAAATTATTGTTTCGGACCATAGAGATGTTTGCCTTTTCTCGCCGCTGAGAGAGCCTCATCTGTATCTTGCAAAACACCAGGATCTCCTTGAGAATTCATCCACAGATCAAGTTCCTTACTTAGCCTTTCTTTTATCTCCAAATAATTAGTATCAGATATAAGGTTATTTAATTCATAAGGGTCTGCATCAGTATGATATAATTCTTCATGAGGGCGTCTCATATATCGCTTTACCAATTGGTATGTCTTTTTGTTGACCCATGAACTTCTGACCCATGTTGCCCAATACGGATTATTAAGATCCCCTTTACCATCCCAACCCATGAGATGCTTCTCAATATAAAGTTCTTCACTTTTTAAGTTTCTAATATATCGGAATTTCCCATCACTAATTGTTCTAACAGGATATGCAGGTCCCTCCGGCAAATTATTATGTATTCCAAAAGAAAATTGTCTGTGGCTTTTTTTCTTTGAAAGCAACACATCATAAAAACTTTTCCCATCAAATGATCTAGGTATTTTAGATTCACCTGAGGCTTCCAAGAGTGTAGGGAGCACATCGGCATACTGAATTACGGCATCAGTCTGAGACCCGCTTTTAATTACACCGGGCCATCTTGCAATGAAAGCGGTATGCAACCCCGTATCCCAATTAGTCCACTTACATCCTGGAAATTGCGAACCTTGCTCAGAAGTAAAAATGACTAAAGTTTCCTCCGTCTTTCCGGTATCTTTAAGAACCTTTAAAATATCACCGACCTGATTATCCATGTATGTTATTTCCGCCAAATACCGGCTAAAGGCTTCACGCGTTTTTGGAGTATCGGCAATGTTTGGGGGAAGGTTTATATTTTTTGGTGGGTACTGACTGGCATCTCCCATAACCCATGGAACGTGTGGCTCAACCAAAGCAACAACCAAACAGAATTTTTGAGAATCTTTTTTGGTCATGAATTTTTCTATCCCTCCTAAACTGTGTTCTCTGGTGGGATTACGCACACAGTTCAAATCAAAGCCTTCAATTTTTTCAAAAGGGTACACCTCTTTTGGCTTAACATGCACCTTTCCTGAAAGGCCAACTCTATAACCCTTTGCTCCGAGATAATGAGTAATACTTTTAGTACCTGGACGACTAGAAGAATGGTTCCATGCACAACCATTTCTTAATGGGTATTGACCGGTATATAGCTCTGAACGGCAGGGTTGACACATCGCTTCAGCTAAATATGCCCTCGTAAAAAGCATTCCCTCTTTTGCCAGACTATCAATGAATGGTGTCTTTGCATTTTTACCGCCATACAAAGGTAAATCATTGTAAGTACAATCATCAGCAATGATGATCAAAATATTTGGTCTGTCTTTAGCATTTTTAGATGAATCAAGTCCATTAGCAATATTCACAAAAATCAGCAAGCTTGAGATAGTAATTATCTTGCATATAAATGAAACTCGCGTGTAATTCATTGCTTGTGCTTAATCTTCCTTGATTCAGTTTTTGGTAATTAGAGTAATATAAAAAATGACTTTTTTAAGTAAATCCAACTTTCTACTATTCCAATGTTAATGAAAGAATCTTTTAATTTTATTTATCTGCTACTATTCACTCTTTTTAGCCTGTTTTCTAAAACATGCATTGCTGAGGGTAAAACTTTTTATGTTTCAGTTGATGGAAATGATAAGAAAAAAGGCACTCAAAGTGATCCTTTCAGAAGCATAAATCACGCCTCAAAATTAGCAGAACCCGGTGATACGATTTTCGTAATGAATGGCATTTATAGGGAACGAGTAGCTCCTCCGAAAAGTGGAAGTCCAGGAAAGCCTATCACTTATAAAGGTGAACAGCTCGGTAAAGTTTTTCTAAGAGGTTCTGATGAGTGGTCACCATCATGGAAACATCATAAAGGAAATGTTTATTCCGCAGCACTGGATGATGAACTATTTAAGTCTGATGATGTCTATGTCGATGACGCCAACCCATTTAATGTCCCTTTAGCCTCAACTCCATACAACAGACAAGGCAAACCAGAATTTGAAAGAACAGGCACCGGCGACTCAAAGATTTCATACACTTGTGGTCAGGTCATCATCAACAGTAAACCATGGATCCAAAAACCTTTCCTCAATGAAACCATCAAAGAATCTGGGAGCTGGTTCTATCAAAATGAAACTGGATTAGTATTTATCAACTTTGGAGATCTAAAGCCCTCAAAGCAATTGGTCGAAATATCTACAAGAAGAAGAATCTTTGCACCCCACCTCCTAGGTATAGGTCACATTATAGTTGAAGGCTTTGTTATGGAGCATTGTGGCAATCAATACCCCACGAATTTTTGGAGCACCCCTAAATGGGCCCAGGCTGGTGCCTTAGGCCTAAGGGGTGGGCATCATTGGATTGTACGCAACAACGTGATCAGATATGCCGGAGCAGATGCCATCGATATGGGTTCCGGTGGCGGGCAAAACGAACGCAGTGCACCAAAAGTTCCTAACGCTCCGCTCGGACATAATAATCTTATAGAAAAAAATTACATCGTTGAAAATGGGGCGGGTGGAATAATTGGCGCCAATAACCGTAACATTATCATTAGAGACAATGTCATCATGTATAACAACACCTTGGGTTTCATAGGCCCAAAAAGGTATGAGCATGGAGCTATAAAAAGTCACGACATCAAAGACGGGTTAATCACAAGAAATTACGTCGCTAATAATCCTTTATCTGAGGGCATCTGGTTAGACAATCAGTTTCCGAATACTAGGGTAACCAAAAACATCTCTTACAATAATGGCTCACGCGGAATATTTCTCGAAATGAGTAACTACAAATTTGATACTGCGTTAATTGATCACAATATATCAATCGGAAACAAAAGAATTCAATTCTATGTTCATGATGCATCAGGATCAACAGTAATGCACAATCTTTTTGCTAATAGCCCAAAGACGGCCAAGTATGGACAGGGCGCCTACATCTACCAAGTCAACGCTCGCACAAACACTGGATATCATTCTCTATTTAATAATTTCTTTATTAATCACAGAATGATGATGGATATCAATTATCCATCTCATCGAAGCGGCCCTCAACGATTGAATCATAACATTTATGATGGTAATAAAAATGAGCGAACCTTTATTATAAACAGTTATTCCGATCGACCCTCTCCTTGGAAACCTGATGAGTTTTTTAAGCTCGTTAAAAACGATGTTGGAACCGAAAATCCAATCGCCTTGAATGGTGGATCAAAAGTGGGATTAACCATTTCAGAGTGGCAAAATTTTTGGCTGAAGCATGGTCAGAAAAATGACACAGAAAGCATTATGACAAAAGGCATCACTGTTTCCTATGATGAGTCCAACCAAACACTTAAAATCAATATACCTTCAAATGTAAAATTCAACGGGAGCACCAATTACGATAAAATAAGCACTGACTATGAGGAACAACCCGTTCCCCAAAATGGAACAGCTATTCCAGGACCTTTTCAATCTCTAACTACTGGTGAAAACATATTCAAAATCTGGCACGGCCTCCCTTTAATTTCTCAAGGAGAATTACCAAGAGGTTAAATCAAAAAGCATTTTCAATGAACTCATTTTTATCACCTATTATCGCAATATCGTTACTTCTAATTTCGACAAATTCTTGGAGCAATGATGATAATGGATTCAATCATCCAGGACTATTCCACAGCCAAAATGATTTGGATAGGATGAGAGAAGCCGTCGAAGCAAAGGAAGAACCAATTTTTTCAGGATTTAAAATTCTTCAAGAAAGCCTCCACTCCAAATCAAATTATAGAATACAAGGTCCGTTTCCAGAATGGGGCCGAGCACCCAACATAAGAGCAGGTGAGGCAAGAAACGATGCAAAGGCCGCCTATGAGAATGCACTGATGTGGTCAATCACTGGCGATAAAGCACATGCTAAAAAGGCAATACAAATTATCAACGCGTGGGCTAATACACTGAAAAAAGTTAGTGGTATTGATGGTGTTCTCGCTGCTGGCATTCAGGGAGTAAAATTTGCAAATGCGGCAGAGATTTTGAGATACAGTGATTCAGGCTGGTCAGAACAGGAGGCAAAAAAATGTGAAGAGTCATTTAAGAAAGCATGGTATCCGACAATTCAACACTATGCATATTTTGCGAATGGCAATTGGGAGACTGCTGCTCTACAAACTAATATGGCGATCGCAGTTTTCTGTAATGACAGAGAACTCTTTGAGAGCACCGTTAAATACTCGGTCAATGGGGCAGGCAATGGCAGTATCCCTCATATGATTGTATACCCTTCTGGACAATGCCAGGAAACCACTCGTGCTCAACACTATGCTCAACTAGGCATCGGCCTTCTTACAGGGGCAGCCGAAATTGCATGGAATCAGGGAGTGGATTTATATGGTTGGAACGACAACAGAATACTCAAAGGATTTGAGTACACTGCCAAATATGGATTAGGAGAAGAGGTCCCATTTCAAACTTATCTGGATAGAACGGGTAAGTACGGTTTAGGTGGTCGACATCAAAATTACACAGAAATATCAACGGTAAGTCGTGGAAGATTTTGGCCGATCTTTGAGAGAATTCAAAATCACTACACTAACCGTAGAAATGTTTCTGCTCCATACTCCTCAAAAGTCGTAAAAATTAAAAGACCTGAGGGCCATAGCTCAGATTATGTGGGCCATGGAACTCTCACTCATTGGAGAAAACTAATTCATGCATCTAAACCAGTTTCAGTTCCTGGAGTTCCATCGGGACTAATTAATCAAAATCTAAATGATGGGATAAAAATAACTTGGGTCAAATCAGTTGATCCTATTACCAGCATTGATGCCAAAAGTTATCAGCTATCAAGGAGCACTAAAGCTGGTGGGCCATATGAACTCATAGCCAAAAATATAACCGCTACATACTTTCTAGACAAAAATGTAACCCAAGGAAAAACTTATCATTATAAAGTTAAGGCCATAAATGAAGTTGGGGCTAGTCACTCATCTTCAGAGTTTTCCGCCTGTGCAGGCTTACCTCCTTCATGGCAGCAAGTCGATATAGGAAAAGTGAAGATTCCTGGTTACAGTCTATTTGATGGAAAGAAATTCACTCTTGACGGTGAAGGCCATGACATCGATGGCAAAAGTGATTCATTTCATTTTGCTTACAAAGCTGTAGAAGGTGATTGCACAATTATTGCTAGAGTTATAAGACCGATGAGCTCTCAATGGACCAAGCCCGGCGTTATGATTAGGAAAAGTTTAACGCATAATTCAGCTCACGCATCCGCACTTCTATTACCTCACTGGAATGGAGCGCTCGTTACAAGATCCACCAATGGAGGTGAGACAAAAACCTTAGGTTCAACACATCTTGGCGAATCTCATATCATTAAAAAGAACAGGCTTAGTACCCCCTATTGGCTGAAAATTTCCAAATCTGGAACAACGGTTATTGGATACATGTCTCCGGATGGTGATGTATGGCAAAAACTTGCCGAAGCTGATATTGATTTAGGAAATAACTATTTTGTTGGATTACCAGCGTGCTCTCAACTTGATAAAGTCACCACAAGAGTCACATATGACCGAGTTCAAATTCTTCAGAACAATTAGAGAATTCTAATTTAGGCTATAAAATAGGTAATCTCATCACTTGAAGTAGATAAACTTTTGATAAATTTCCTTAAAAAGAAATTCAGTGGTAATGTATTATATGAGGCAATGATACCAAAATTTCATTCTTCTACATAAATGAAAAATTCTTATCTAATAACATCATTAATCATAGCGCTATTAAGTACTTCAATAGGATTAGGATTTTTACTCGAGGGCGATGCTGAAGAGCCAGTTAATAATAAAAAGAATGGGAATCCAATAGAGCCACCAAATCAGGTCGGTTACCCATCACTAATGAGCCCCCATTCAAATCCAACGGCGCTTTTGAATAGCCACTTATTTGTGGTCAATACACCATCAGATACAGTTGACGTGATCAACACCAAAACGGGTAAAATCATCAAAAGAATTAGTGTAGGAGTGGATCCTGTCAGCATCTGCATACGACCTGATGGTAAAGAGGTTTGGGTATCTAACCACGTATCCGATTCAGTGAGCGTTATTGATAACAATGAAGATAACCCCACCTACTTAGAAGTCATTCATACCGTACAAGAACTGGACCTAGAAACAAAAACAACAAACTTTGATGAACCGGTTGGAATTGCATTCGCAAACGATAAAAAGGCCTATGTCGCATTGTCCTCAGAAAACAAAATTGCGGTCATTGATGTCCGTACTAGGACAGTCACTAAACGATTACACATCAATGCACAAGACCCTCGCGCCATTACAGTAAAGAATGGAAAGCTCTATGTGATCCCATTCGAATCAAATAACAAAACCCAACTTTCTGGTGGCTACAAAGTCGACGGCAATCTAGTGACATTCAATGCCCATGAGCATTCTATTGCCAATAATAACGTTCTATCAATTGGGCATATTACTGATATCGTTAAACATCCACGAGTTCCAGACAAAGATCTATTCATCTTCGATACGAAAACCGATAGACTCATCAAAACTGTTGGCAGTCTTGGAACGCTACTTTATGGCATTACGGTTGACTCTAAGAACAATGTATTCATTTCCCAAACTGATGCCCGCAATGATATCAACGGAAGATCAGGAACAAAAAAACACTCTCTCAAAGAGCTTGAAAACCGCGCTTTTCTAAATCAAATCACATCCATTAAAGCTAACTTGAATGATGACGATAAAAATTTTATCGACTTAGAACCAGCTCCTCCACTCCAGCCAAAACCAGGAGAGGCACTTGCAACACCATTTGCAATTAAAGTGACAAAGGATGACAAGCTAGTCATCGCTTCAGCCGCAAGCTCCGATAAAATTTTCACAATGGATGCCGAATCTGGAAAACTACTTGGCAATGTTAATGTAGGTTCCGTTCCCAGAGGCATTAGCATTGAATATTCTCATGATAATAAGCCTTCAAAAGCATGGGTTTTAAATGCAGTCTCCAATTCGGTTTCGCTTGTTGACATATCTTCACCTGAGAGCCTCAAAGTCACAGCAACCATTACACTTGAGGATCCTACTCATCCAATTTTCAAAAGAGGCAGAATTGCATTCAATGCCGCTCATGCTTCAACAACTGAAACCTTTTCATGTGCAAGCTGCCATCCTGATGGACATACCGATCAACTTCTTTGGGTTCTAGACACTCCAGTTGTCACTGGTGGAAATCAAATAATGCCTCGTTCTACGATGCCTTTAAGAGGACTTAGAGACACTGCTCCTTTCCATTGGGATGGAATCCCAGGTGACCCTTATGGCGGTAACAATAGTGCTCATACTCGTACAAGTGTTCCCCCTAATAGTAAAATTGATGACCCTGTTAGCATGACCCGTCACGTCATTGATGGCAGTTTGAAAACCACAATGAAAACAGTGGGTGATCCAACAAAAAATGATGAAGGTAAGTCAGGTTTACTCAGTAAAAAAGAAAGGGATGACATGGCTAAATTCCTGTTAAGCATCAGTTATCCACCTGCGCAAAAACGTGCTTATACGAATGTTCTATCAGAGAAAGCTGAGGAAGGATTTGAACTTTTTCACATCAAAGGTGATGACGACCCTAGCCGACAAAGACCCAATATTTGTGGAAACTGTCACAGAATGCCATTTTGGGTCAGCACGAATACGCCCGGCTCTGGTATGGATACTCCTACTTGGAGAGGTGCAAACGATAGGTTTTTAATACTACCTCAGGGAAGATTAAATATTATCGATTTTGATTTTTATAGAAGAATTGCAGAACGAGGCATTCCAGAACGTAATATGTGGCAATTTTCTTGGGGAGGCCGTACGAGATTTAATCCAGTATGGGAAATGGTTTTGGAGGGAAGCACTGGCTTCTCAGGTTCTTTTGGAAGACAGATTACAGTAAATAAGACTACAGCAAAAAATGAACTAACCCACGATCTTCTTAATGCTTTGGAAGATTCCGCGAAACAATCCGCGATCATACTAGAGGTTCAAGGTGTATTCACCAATGGAGAAAAATCATCGCCAGTAAAACTTCAATACAATCAATATTTGGGTGAAAGCAATTACACTGAAGTTGGTGGAGAGCGCAGAAATATAAAAAGAGAAAAATTAATTAATTTAGCCTTAGAGGATAAATTTGTTGGCACATTTACCGGAAAGCATGGTCCCAATGCTGACTATGACAACCCACAACCAGCCCTCTGGACTCTTGGTCCTATTCATGCCCAAAGAGGAAAACA
>MDTB01062918.1_pt1 | contig 14439 bp, 11 predicted proteins | sample 811161 | NCBI WGS metagenome assembly MDTB01 (sample SAMN05326650, study PRJNA326480) | marine metagenome | isolation source: seawater | place: Mediterranean Sea | collected 2009
ATTTAAATTTTACTAAGATAATTCTTTTGGACTCTATCACCCAAAATACTTAGGATAAAAATTATTAGCCTATATTTAATCAAAGAACTAAGAGGGAAAATACGGATGAATAATTTAAGATATACTGGCCATTTTTTTTTATATGAAAACTCAGATTTATTCATCATGCGCTCAGAAGAATCTGCATAAACTGATTGAATCAGATTCATATTAAGTGAAAAATTTTGTTTTTTTTGTATTACTGCCATAACATTAAGCTCAAAAGAAAAACCAAGTAAATATATTAATGTTCCCGTCGCAATAGTAGTAGATTGGAATGAATTTTTATAAAACCTATGGCTCTTTTTTGTAGCTAACTTTGGTGGAAAATCAAAATTTGTCTTTTTGTACCAAGAATCGAACGCCAAGCCTGGAATCTTTTGGTCACCTTTTTCAACACAAAGGTATTCCAAGGTAATATTCGGAAAATTACCGGTAGTTAAATCAGAAAAGAAAGTAGGAGAAAACTGAAAGAAGCCATGTTCAAAATAACCATTACTTGGAGTGTTTACACAATATAATCCTTTCGATTTTAATAGAAAAAAAATATTCTTTAAATATGATGCATTGTTGCTTACATGCTCCATCGTGCCTCCTTCGAAAATAAAATCAAAACTAGAACTTAATTTAACTAAACTTCTATCTTCATTGTAAATTGACATATCTTCGTTCAAATTCCAGATGTAATCAGCTCCTTCTGCAGGAGAAATATCTAAAGAATGTATATCTTTTGCTCCTAAGATATTCTTAAATAAAATTTTTTGAAAATCTTCAGAAGACGCTCGCAAGAGTAGATCTAATTCAGAATATGAGAGTAGTTCAGGAAATTTTTTTTGAAAGGTAGTTATTTGATTTTTTAAAGGCGGGAATTGAACTCCTAATGAAAGAACATTTTTATTAATTATGTGTTCTTTTAGAGAAATAATAACGCCTAATTGGCTAATTGAAATACCCACTTATTTAACTTTCTTTTTTTATAAATGCAAGTTGGAGGCATTTACAATGAATGTTAAAATTGTAATTGTTTTTCTTACAAAATATTATAATTTAATTCAAGAATATTGTAGGAGGATGGTTTAAATTAAACAAAAAACATTTTAAAATACTATGTAAGGTTCTTGTAATTAATTAAATTTTTCTTTGCTGCATTGATTGCTTCACTCGGCTCAACGCAATTTAAAGTTTTAACTTTTAGAGCTACAAATTGTGCCAATCTATCTGTACCACAGCCCATATCAAAACCAACTGCATTTTTTGGCAATTTATCCCATGGAAAGATGCTAAAATATTGATTGAAATTTTCGTTGAGCTTCTTAACATCAATATGAGAGTAGTCAAATTTAGTCCATTCTTCTCCAAATTCTTCTATTACTTTTTTACATATATTACTCATAGTTTTTTACTAATTGAATTTGTCATCCTAGCATAGGCAATGATTAGAAGTGGGTAAAAAAACAAAATAGGATGCAAGGCCTGCTTATACCGCAAAGCTGAGCCAGGATTAAACATGAGAAATGGATAACTAACAAATATAATTACTATTAACACAAAAAAATAAGGCAAAATATACACTCTCAATTCATTATAAAAATAAGCAAGCTTAAATAATTTAGCAAATAGATAACAAAGTATAAACAAATATAATAACCCTTCTAAAAAAACAGGAAATTGTAGTGGCTTCATAATACTTTCCACTAAAGTTGGACCTATAAATCCTTGAGGAATACCCCATAGCGCATTATATAAAAAATCTGAAATAGTTTCCCACTGAATATCCGTTCTATTAGAACCTCCGGGTAAATTTAAAAAATGCCCCTCAACTCCAATCATAAAATCAATAACATCGTTAGTGAAAAATGGTGTAAAAGCATATGCAAGAAGTGAAGCTAACATAGTAACCAAACAAAACATTAGGGTCCATATCCCAACCGATAATCTGTAAATTTTTATTTTATTAAGCATAGGAGCAAGTAATGAAGTTATGCATATAGTAAAATAGACCAGAAAATAATTTGGCCTAATTAAGAATATAATCGTCAATGAAAAACCAACTAAAAGCAGGCTTAAAATTGTTAATTTATGTTTAAAAAACAAACATTTTACAACAAACCCAATAACAAAAATTCCAAAAATAATTACAATCTGCTCTTTAGATGAAGACCCAGACCAAATTAAAAAGTGAGGAAACAGATTACAAAGCCAAAAAAGTTGACGATTTATCTGCGAATAAACACTTCTGAAAGCATGCCAAGTTGTAACAGCTACAATCTGACCAAGTGCAAGTGGTGTCCAAAACCCGGGCAAAAGATTGCCAATATAATAATAAATTGCATGCACCATACCCGATCTACTAAACCCTTCCCCATACTTATTCAATTTTATGGCTTCAAGGTAATCTTTTGGCAAATAGCCATCACCAAGCGATGCAAGCTTAGCATAAATTGCATAAGCAACTATTGTGCCTATGATATGAACAGCCATTAATAGAATAAGGAGACGCATTGAATTCTTATTTAAATATAAAGGCACAAACTTCATTACTGGCTTAACCAAGCTTGAAACATAAGGATGGTCCAAAGGCTAGCTGTATGGTCGCGCCGACCAGACAAGTGCTCTGTCCATTTTTTTTTGATGGGTGACGAATAAAAATAACCTTCGGCGTTCAATCGATTTTCGTCTAGTAGGTTTTCAGCCCATGGCCGAAGAGGACCACGTAACCACTGACCAACAGGAATACCAAAACCCGCCTTGGGTCTTTCGATAAGTTCTCTTGGCACATACTTATATAAAACTTGGCGTAATATCCACTTCCCTTGACCATTCATAATCTTCATCCCAAGTGGTAACTGCCACGCTAATTCAGCGATACGATGATCCAAGAAAGGAACACGTGTCTCAAGACTACTGAACATTGCAGCTCTATCAACTTTGCATAATATATCGTCAGGCAGGTAGGTCAAGCTGTCTCTATACATCATTCTTAGTTGGCTTTTTGCCATACCATTCAAACCATTCTTAGGCAATTCATCACTCAACATATTCTTTGGCTCCAGGAGTTCTTTATTATTATAAGGACGAACAATCAAAGCTGGGTCTTGCCATTCATAGACTAAACTCTCATATAAATCATCTATATTATTAACGCCACGAAGTCGGGTTGCAAGCTTATGTGCTTTATCACCAACATTTCTAATGCCATAAACTTTTGCCAGCAGAGCATTAACAGGAAGACTTAGGGCATCCCATCCAGCAACTGGGATAGTAGTTATAGCTGTGCCTAGTGCCTGTCGTATTGGATAGGGTAACCAAGCTAATTTAGCCCAGATACGAGGTCCCCAAAAATAGCGATTGTATCCACCAAACAATTCATCTCCAGCATCTCCAGAAAGTGCAACTTTCACATGCTTGCTCGCGGTATGGCATACAAGATAAGTTGGTATTTGAGATGAATCTGCAAAAGGTTCATCATATATTATAGGAAGTTTTGTTATGACATCTTGTGCCTCAGCAGCTGTTACAAATATTTCTGTATGATCGGTACCTATATGTTTGGCCACCAAGCGTGCATACGGTGACTCGTCAAATCCAGCTTCTTCAAAGCCCACTGTAAAAGTTTTTACAGGGGTAGTCGTTTTCTGTTGCATGAGTGCAACAATGGCAGATGAATCTACACCACCTGACAAAAACGCTCCAAGTGGCACATCAGCTAATGACTGTGAGGTTACAGCATCTGAGAGACGTTGCTCTAGCGCGTTAATAGCGTCCATTTCATTTTTGATAGGATTATACGCCCCATTTTGGACCAAATCGGCCAACGACCACCAACGAGTTAATGTCATATTTTCATAAACCGCTGGGGGGCGAAGAGGTTGTGATGGCGCGGCCATAGGTGCAGAACCTTTGACACTAATCATACAACCAGGTTCTAACTTGAAAATGTTCTTATAAATACTTCTAGGTGCAGGTACGTACATAAATCGCATGTACTGAGCCAATGCCCCTCTACATACAGGATTAACAAACCCTGGATAAGCACGCAATGCTTTCAGCTCTGAGCCAAATACAAATGTATTACCAGCCCAACCATAATATAAGGGCTTTTCGCCAAAACGATCCCTTGCCAAGTGAAGCGTTCGCTGTTTTATATCATACAAAACCAGAGAAAACATGCCCACCGTTTTTGCCAAAGTAGTAACCACCCCCCAGCGCTCAAAACCATGTAGTAAGGTTTCCGTGTCAGAATACCCTCGCCATTTTAGTAAAACCCCGTTCACCTTATGGTGAGCAGAGGTGTCAGGCGTGTTATCTAATTCAGCCCTTAACTCTAAATGATTATAAATCTCACCATTAAATACAATCACAAACCTACCACTACTTGAGATCATGGGCTGGTGTCCAGCTTTTGATAAATCAATAATGGAAAGACGCTGATGACCCAGCGCAATTCCCGCCTCATGGTCAGACCATACTCCAGAGTCGTCAGGACCACGATGCGCTATGGTATCGGCCATTCTTTGCGCAATCTCGTTTAATTTAGACTTTGATCTATTGGGTGCCTCCCAAAAACCTGTAATTCCACACATTTATTGCAAATCCTTTGATATTTATTGGATTAGAAGATTTAGTATCATAATAAAAATCCTGTCAGTTTAACTTAACATTATCAAATATAGTTCAAATTTGGACGTGGTAATTTAAAACATTACTACTAAAAAATTATTAGTTTGCAATCCTTTAAGATTTTAATTTTAGACAGCTTTGAGTTTGGCTGCGTTATGTTTTTTAATAAGTTTTTTAAGTTTGATTCTAAATTTTATGTTTTATAATTTTGAAACTAATACAAAACAAACAATAGATTTAAATAATAGGGAAACAGATCAATTTTAAAATTCCTCGTAGTTTAAAGCTAACTTTAATTCATCTGGAGGCTTAGGTAAATCCCTAAAAACTTTCCAAGCAACCTTGGTTTTTGGAAAAAATATAACCCAAATAGTGATAAATATTGTTACAAAATAGATATATAACCCTTTATTAATGACAAACCATTTCTCAAGCGCACCCTTGTATGGAGCGATAACTTTACTATAAAAATCAGTAGATGCAAATGGACCATGCAATATTTCTTCCTCCCCACGAAAAATTATAGAACCTACACCTGAAAGACCAGGCCTTACACCCTTTATTATATCTTGTGTATCACTTGAGTAAGAGCCAAATGTTTCAATTGTAAGAGGTCTAGGTCCAATTACACTCATATCACCTAACAAAATATTTAGTAATTGAGGCAATTCATTAATTTTTGTTTTGCGCAAAAACTTTCCTACCGGTAAAATTCTCGGGTCGTGTTTCATCGTAACAGTACCAGTACCAAGATTAGGGCTATTTTTTAACATAGTTGCAAATTTAATTAGTTTAAAAAGTCTACCGTTTCTACCTATTCGCTTTTGCATAAAGAACACCTCACCTTCTCCAGTGAATTTTAATATAATAACAATTGGCACCAACAAAGGAGAAAGAATAATTAGCGCAATACTGGAGAGGAAAATATCAAATAAACGTTCCATATTACATCTTTTGATCTAAAAATTTACCAGTTTCTTTATGAGAAAAATTTGGCAACAAACTAAAATACAATTTTATAATATCATCCTTAGTCCAAAATGCTTTCGCCCTTAAATTTTTTATTCCATCCATAAAATCATCTAGTTTAGCATCATCAAAGTCAGGGTGGTTTCGAATAATTCCAACTGTATGGAACCGGTCCATATCTAAATCTTCACTATTAGTGAAAAATTCTTCAAAATCTTTTTCACCAGTTGTATCACTTTTAAAGAAATAGCAAGGCCACTGCTTTTTATCAATTAGTTCTTCTGCTCTATCTCTGGCTTCTTCTTCTGAAATACACTTAAAAGGCTCATATCCACGCTCCCTCAAAAAACGTTCTGCAATCCCAGAGAAAGTGATGAGATGAAGTTTTTCACTTAGCTTAGGAAAAAAGATATCTCTATTACCCCCTAATAGACCTGATAATAGGCATAATTCACCTGACTCTTGAGGCGTTAAGAAATAACGACGAACATCATATGGTGCAGATAAAGGTTGTTTTTTTATAAAACGCTGATTAAAGCCATGAAGAAGGGAACCATCCGAAAAAGCTACATTTGCAAAGCGGGCCATGGAAATATTTTGTACCAAACTTTCACGCATCAAAAACATTTCCATGATACGTTTGCTTGCACCCATCATATTAACAGGATTTGCAGCTTTATCAGTTGAAACACAAAAATAGTTTTGGGCACCCATATCTTTTGCCAAGCGCAAAGTCTTAATAGTATTAAAAATATTTACCATTATCATACGCATAAGGGTATAAGGATCTTTTTCGCTTCTTACATGCTTTAAGGCAGATAAGTTAAACACGTAATCGTATGGACCTTCTGAGGCCACTAAAGCTTCAAATTCAACGCTACCACAATCTATGGCAAAAGTTCTAAAATCTCCGCTTCCATACCCCACACTACTTCGAATATCTCTTACTAGCTCAACCATATTATTTTCAGAAATATCTACTATGTGTAAAGTTTTAGGATCACGTCTAAACACCTCACGTGCAACAGCCTGACCAATTGATCCTGAGCCTCCTATAATCAAGAATCTACTATGTTGTATTATACTTCTTAAAGTTTTTTCATTACTCAAGACATCTTTAGAAAATAAAAAGTCACTTCGACCTATTAGAGATAAATAATCCAAATAAATTTACTCCTTTCAAACTTTATAGTGGTATATATAAATATTAAATATCTAAAATTTTTAAGTTTAAGGTTCTTTATAAATTTTAGCTAGTTGTTGATCTAAATTAACTATAGGCTTCCAACCTAACAACTCACAAGCTTTAGAACTATCCACTTGCAGAGAACCAAACAAGCGATTGGCAACATCACTTTTTCCTAAAAGCTTAGCGACAAACATCATAATATTTACCGGAATTGGTAACAACAAAGCTTTTGTTCCCAAAGAAGATTGAAATTTCGAAGCTTGCCTAATCTTTTTGAGTAGCTCTGTAGTAGATACGTCCACACCATCGGAAATCAATAACACCTGATTTGATGCTTTAGCAGAATTTTTTAAATCTACACACAGGCTGATAAAACTTACTAAATTATCCAATGCTATTAAGGAACGTTGATTATTGATAGCACCAAACGGTAAAAGTACAGGTCTATTTACCCACCTCATCATAACAGAAAAATTACCTTTAACCCCTGGCCCATATACCAATGGAGGCCGAATAATTACAACATCCATGTCTGTTTGCTTTGCCAAAGCTAATAAGCCTTGTTCAGCTTCATATTTAGATAAAGCATAAGGATCATCGGGTACATGCGTATCATTGGGAGTAAAAGGATTATTAGCATCAGTTGTTTCACCATTAACTTTAATACTACTCAAGAAAATAAAACGCTTAACTCCAGATTCTGCTGACAAACGTGCTAAAGCCAAAGTGGCATCACAGTTTACTTTTTTATATTCGACCTCACGATTAGAATTATTATCATTGATCTTATGCACTCGTGCAGCTACATGAACAACAACCTCCACTTTATTAAAATCTTCCCTAGACAAACCTGAAAAATTATTCAGTGTCAAATCTGCCAAATCGCTTATAATTACCTGTTTAACCGACAAGGGTAATTTCTCAGAATGCTTACGAACTAGAGCCTTAATTCCATAAGACTTGGATAATAAATACTCAATTAAAGCTTTACCCACGAGACCAGTGGCACCTGTTATAAAAATGTTCAATTCAACTCTTCTTTCTTGGAAAATCTCAAACAAAAACTAGTGAAAGTTTTTCGATAAACTAATTGTCTTTTATTTTTAATTGCCTAACCTGAAAACTCTAATAATATTCTCTTAAATAAAATAATTCTCATGATAGATATCATCTTTGATAATAATTAATCTATTACGTTTTCAACCAATTCTTTATATATATTTAAATGGGTTGATACCACTTGCCTTTCATCAAATGCAGCTTCAGCTAGCTCTCGACCCGCTCTACCCATAATACAGCAACTAGAAGGATTGATTAACAATTTATGTATTGCATTAGCCAACGATATTGGATCTCTTACTGGCACCAACAAACCAGTAACTCCTGGTTCAATCGCATCTCGACAACCTGTATGATCAGTAGTAATAACTGCTCGTCCACACGCGGCAGCCTCAATCAATACTTTTGGCAAGCCCTCACCATAATAAGATGGAAGAACTATTATTTGTGATGCTGCCATCACTTGCGGCATATCTGTACGGTGACCCCATAATTCTACTACACCCTCATCTGACCACTTTATTAATTCATCTTGCTGAAGGCTATGTGGGTTAGCGGGATCAGTCTTGCCTACTATTACAAACCTAGCATCTTGTTCTGACAATCCCCGCTGACGAAGTAGTTTAGAAGCGTGGACAAATTCACGTACACCCTTGTCAACTAACAACCGCGCCGGAAGTAATATTATTGGTGCACCACTTGGTAATGGCTTTGGAGAATAAAGGGACAAGTCAGCACCTGAACCCCTTATCATTGATACTTTTTCATTAGGTAACTCTACAAGTCTTGATAAATAAGAAAGATCATCAGAATTTTGGAATATTACCTTTATATTGGGATGTCCCATTGCAATCCGGTATAGGACTTTAACCAACCAACGCCTAATATTCGCCATAACACCCTCAGCCACAAACACAAAGCCAAGACCTGAAACAGCAGACACGACAGAGGGCACACCTGCCAAACGGGCTGCCATTCCACCAAGTAAAACTGGCTTAATAGTAACGAAGTGAGCTACGTCAGGTTTTATTTTTTTGCAAGTACAGAAAATCTCAAAAATCGTCTTTCCTATTGCCCATAAACCTGCTCTGCTTCTATCTAAAGATATAGAATGCACAATTAAACCATGTTTTTGTAATACAGTTAGTCTATCTGTCAATGCAGTAGCTATGTGAACTTCATAGCCCTGACGAATTGCTTCTAGAGCTATAGGTAAACGGTGTGATAAAAAAAACCAATCTACATTCACAACGAATAATAACTTTAGTTTTTTACTAGTCTTTTTATCTAAAAGCCTCTGATAAACTTTCATATGTTCATCTACTATTTTTTCAATGACAAAATTTTTCTCTGCTAAAGCTCGACCCAACATTCCCATTCTTTTTCGTAAACTAGGTTTCTTAGCAAGATACTTTATTGCTTCAGCTAATGCTTTTGCATTTTTGATTGGAACCAACAAACCTGTTTCATTTGCTTCAATTGCATCACGACATCCTGGTACGTCTGTAGTTACAACTGCCCTACCACAAGCCGCAGCCTCAACTAAAGATTTTGGCAATCCTTCTCTATAAGAAGGCAAACATGATATATTCGACTTAGCGTATAATTCAGCTATATTTTTATGAAATCCAATCACTTTAACATTTGGTAATACTTTCCATGACTCAAATTCTTTAATATTAATAGATTCAGGATGACCTTCGTCTAGATCACCTGCAACCCAGAATTCAACTTTACTTCCCTCACTATAGAGGATGCGAGAAGCCTCTATAAATTCTCTAATACCTTTATCTACCAATAACCTTGCAACAAAAGTAACAATAATTTTTCCTTTAGGCTCAGCAACATTTCTGTAAATATTTAAATCTACACCAGAACCTCTAATCAAACGAACATTTGAAAGCGGAACAACATCCCAATTAACTAAGAACTCAGCATCATCTTTATTTTGAAAAATTACGAGTTGATTTTTATGACTGAAAGAAAATTTATACAAAGGGTAAAGTAATATTCTTAAAAATTTTGCTTTAAATCCTTCGGCCATTAAGACAAAACCAAGACCAGAAACAGCCGATACTACAGACGGTACTTTGGCTATCCTCGCGGCAATACCACCATATAAATACGGTTTTATGGTAACTAAGTGAACAAGGTCAGGCTTCAAACTAACGAACAATTTATATAATTCCCAAATCAGCCATAGTTCACTTAAAGGTCTCTGTCCTTGCCTAGTAACTCTAAACTTATGGAATTTCAAGCCGGTTACATCATAAATCGGTAAATTTTCTCCAGAAGTAGCTAAATGTACTTCATACCCCGAATCAATAAGAGTTTTAGCAATTGGTAGACGATGTGAAATAAAAAAAGCAGCGTCATTTACAACAAACAAAACCTTCTTCATTTATTTTCTTGCCTCCGTGATATAGACATCAGCACATCCTATAATTAATCTTGCTAGCTACATAAACCTCTAAACATCTAGTCCAATTTTTACAAATTGTTAAAAACTTAGAAATACCCAAACAATTCAAACGATCTTTAAAGAGGAAGTTTTTTTTGCAGTTATGTAAGAAAACATTATAAACAATTGTAGTACTCATGACAGTCAAAAACTTTATAGAATGCTCGCTTTTATAATAATTATCTACCGATACAAAAAAAGCTATCCAAAACATCACTTTCTTCCTTGCTTCCAATTTTCTTGCCACTGGCGATACATGAGTACTGACCATATCTCAGCTAACCGATCGTTACCTGACAAATGATCATTCCAAACATCTCGAACCACTTTTCCACATAACCCTCCAGATTCAAGATCGGAACAAACTAACAATTCCTCAGCCCAATCCCTAAGAGAACTTCGAAGCCAAACCGCCATAGGCATTCCAAAGCCTTGCTTAGGTCTGTCAATTAACTCTCTTGGCACATGACGATAAAGGACTTTTCGTAATATTCTCTTGCCTTCATCTGCTGAACTTTTGAACTTATAATTTAAGGGTATTTTCCAAGACCATTCTACTAACGAATGTGTCAGCAACGGTACACGTGTTTCTAAAGAAACTGCCATACTGGCTCTATCAACCTTAGTTAAGATATCGTCTTGTAAATAGTTCTCCTGATCTATCAGCATCATCTCCTCAGCCCAAGTTAAGTCCGGATAATGCGTCTTATCTGCCCCAAGTTTTTTGTAATTTTTCACACCAAGTAATAATTCAGGTTGTTCCCAGGCCGACATAGTACGGGAGTATGCTTGCTCTCGTGGGCAAGACAAATAGTCAGTAAAACGCTTTATTCTAGTGGACAACCCACTCTTTCCTGCATAACGTTTTCTGGTCAATTCATTAATTACATCATCCCAAAAATATGCAGGTAGTTTCTGCAAAAGTCGTGATACTATATTTGCAGCAGATGGACTAAGCCATTTACGTAATTTTTCAATAGATTCAGCCCAAAAATAACGTGGGTAGCCTGCAAATAATTCATCACCTCCATCCCCAGAAAGACAAACTTTTACATGTTGACGTGCAAAGCGTGAAATGAGAAAGCTAGGAATTGAACTTCCATCTGCGAAGGGTTCGTCGTGTTTTATTTCTCCTCCAGATACCAAAGCGGGTATATCGTCTGGATTCATTACCAATTCGTGGTGCTCGGTACCTAAATGCTTTGCAACCGCACGAGCATAGGTTGTCTCGTCATGAGTGCTTTCAGAAAAACCAAGAGTAAATGTTTTTACAGGTATAGTAGATACATTTTGCATTAATGCTGCCACAACTGATGAATCTACCCCACCAGACAAAAATGCCCCGTATGGTACATCCGACTGCATATGTAATTTAACGGACAAACGTAACTGTCTCTCCAACTCATCAGCAGCATTTTCCAGGCTTACATTTGATGACGTTATTGATTTATTACGTGCATGCTTCTCTAAATTCCAAAAACGTCGTAATTTTATACTACATCCATCCCAACGCAGTATTGTACCTGATGGCAATTTATGTGCACCACGTATAATAGATGCAGGGGTGGGTACACATGAATATCGAAAATAAGCATATAATGCATCAGTATTAATTTTATCATCAAGCCAGGATAAAGGCTGCAAAGCATTCAGCTCTGAGGCAAATGCAAACTCTGAACCAATATTCGTATAATAAAGTGGTTTAATGCCTAAGGGATCTCGTGCAAGCCACAATACACGCTCATTCAAGTTATATAAAGCAAGTGAAAACATTCCCTCAAACTTGCTTAGAGCTTTTTCTATTCCACAAAACTCACACGCAGCTAAAACTACCTCAGTATCAGAGTTACTACGAAAATGCAGACCGTTACGAATAAGTTCTGCTCGAAGTTGTAAATAATTATAGATCTCACCATTATAAGTCAAAATTAGTTGCTTCGATGACGAAACCATAGGCTGATGACCCTGCGAAGACAAATCAAGAACCGCAAGCCTCCTATGTCCAAGCCATACACCTTCAGTGCTCCACTGACCAAAACTGTCAGGTCCACGATGAGTTAAGCGAGTTAATATCTTTGAGCAAGTGTCTTTATTAATTTTTTCACCAAGCCAACCAGCTATTCCACACATAATTTATCCTTATAAATTGAATGTTATTTTATTTTTAATTCCTAAGATAACTTTATTTCACTTTTACTGAGTTTTTTGAAAATACTATTTATCAAAACAGAACGTAAAATTTCTACTTCTAATTTAATTTGGATTAACAGAATCAATTAGAGCAGTTACTTACTAACTATGAATTAAAATAACTGCCTATTTCTTTTTACGAAATAATTATTAATTCTTACATTATTTATCAATTTTCTTTAATAATTTCATAGCATTCTGATGTTTAATAACGCAGGTATTTATTTGAAATTCTGACTCGAAACGCTTCAATGATGAGGCTGACATTTTATTGGCAATTTGTGTTTCTCTAAGTAGCTTGATAATAGAATTTGTTAATTGTTTTGTATCTGTGGTTGACACAAGTAATCCATCTTTTCCATGACGCACTAACTCAGGCAAGCCATCGATGTTGTAGGCTACAACTGGAACACCATAAGACATCGCCTCCAACACAGTAGTAGGGCAACCCTCTTGTTTTTGAGAAGGTACCACACAAATACGTGCATTAGCAAAATAAACAGATACGTCAGTTTGGAACCCCTCACAACTCACATATCCGTCCATTCCTGCAGCTAAAACAGCTTTTTGTACTATCCCATTCATATCATCTCTTCCAACAAATATAAAACGAGCTTCTGGTATCTCCTTGTGGACTTGTTGTATTACATCAAGATATTCCAGATGGCCTTTGGTAGATACGAGGTTGGCAACTGTCAATACATTTAAAGGACGTCTAATAATTGGTGTCAATTTAGTCTGTGAGTTAACAAGTCCATTATAAATAACTCGTATCTTGTCAGGAGAAATTTTACATCTCTCGACCAAAGTTTTGGCAGCTATTTTCGAGTTGGTTATATATAAATCAATGTGTGAATTAAGTAATCTTTCAAAAAATCTAAAAAATTTATCTAAGCGTGAATTGGAATCTGGATTAGTACGTATGCCATGCACTAACTTGACATTAGGCATCAATGGTTTCAACAAACGTAAATATAATGATGCACGTAAACCACATATATAGACGATTTCAATATCTTCTCTACGGACGAAGTTGATAAAAGATACTAATGCTCCAAATTTTAAACGACCATGCTTTTGTCCTTTTCTTTTCCCAAAAATAATCGGGTGATGGCCTAGATCGCGTACCCAATCACACCATAACCCCTCTCCATCTAAGGTTGCTAATTTATATCTTCCGGGTGGCGCAGCTAAAGCCATACGGGAAAGACTTCGCTCTGCACCACCGAGTTCACTTGATGAGAACAGGAGAAGAACCGGCGATAATTTCATTTCTTAAAAGCTCCAAGCTCAGGAAAACTTTCCCTTAAAACACATCTCATCTGATTATTCCATGCCGACAAAGAATATTTTTGCTCGTAAAGCTGATAGGAAGCTTTCATCATTAAGCGAGCCTTCTTAGAATCTCTTACAAAGGTTATCATCCATTTAGCTATGTCAAGCTCCATCTGATGCAAACTCAAGGTATTAAGATACTTTGCGTGGTAATCAATATTTCCGTACTCTGTAATGAATGTATCACCTACTACTGCACTAGTTGATGGTTTAATTAACCAACCATTTTTATTATGAAGTACAAGTTCTGGAAAGGAAGCAATGTCTGTTGCTATCAATGCACAACCTGCTGCCAATGCTTCTAATACAACGACTCCAAAACTATCGTTTAATGACGGATGAACAAGACAAGATGTATCTGCAAGTAATATTGCTATTTCTTGCTCTGACAAGTTCGCTTCTCTCCATTCAATCCCTTCATAATCAGAGAGGTTTCCTAATTGTTCACGTGCCTTTGCTAATCTAGTAACAACACACATCCTTAAATTGTGCTTTAATTTTTTTCTGGCATTGCAAAATGCTCGGACTACTTCGGGACCACACTTGGTACGAAAATTAATTGATATAAAAGAGAAAT
>MDTB01025549.1_pt1 | contig 14438 bp, 15 predicted proteins | sample 811161 | NCBI WGS metagenome assembly MDTB01 (sample SAMN05326650, study PRJNA326480) | marine metagenome | isolation source: seawater | place: Mediterranean Sea | collected 2009
AATTTTAACTTAATGATTTTAAATTAGATATGGATGATGTTGTAATAGTTGGTGGTGGAATAATAGGTACTGCAACCGCATATTTTTTATCTAAAGAGGGTAGAAAAGTAAAAGTAATCGAGAGAGACCCAACATATAAAAATGCCTCTTTTCCATTGTCACTTGGGGGTTTTAGACGCCAGTTTTATCAAACCGAAAATATTTTGCTTGGTAAATTTGCTAGAGAGTTTATTTCTCAAATTCCAGAGATACTTAAAACAGAAAAAAATCCAAAACCAACTGCAAGTATGGTGACTAATGGTTATTTATTAATGTTTGGACCTGAACATGCTGAGGAACAATATAAAGCTTTAGAAAATCATAAGGCTTGTAAAGCTGAGACAAAAAATATTAAAGGATCTGATTTAGTAAAATTTTTTCCATATATAAATAATGAAGGTATTGAGACCGCAACATTTACAGACAATAATAGTGAAGGATGGATAGATCCATTTATGTTTCATGGCGCTTTAAAAAGTAAAGCAATGGAGTTAGGAGCTGAATTTATTAAAGCTGAAATTAAAAATATATTAGAAATAAAAGCTAGAACAATTATTTCGGCTGCAGGGTGTTGGACTAAAAAGCTTCTTAAGGATATTCCAGTTGAGCCACAAAAACACACAGTATTTAGAGTTAAATGCCCAAAACATATTCCCGAAATGCCATTAACCGGCGATCTTACAACAGGCGTTTATTGGAGACCTGAGGGTAAAGAATATTTAGCTGGTTCACCAAAATCAGTTTTTGATGCAAAAGATCTTGAACCTGCATGGGAAGATTTTGAGGAACTTGTTTGGCCTGCATTAGCTAAAAGGATACCTGCAATGGAAAAACTAAAGTTAACAGGGGGTTGGGCAGGTTACTACGACTGTAATAGACTTGATAATAATGCAGTTGTTGGAAAACATCCAAAATATGAAAATGTTTATTTAGCAACAGGTTTCACCGGAAGAGGTTTAATGCAAGCTCCAGGAATTGGTAGAGCGTTAACCGAATTAATAACTACTGGAGCTTACCAATCAATAGATATTTCAAATATGGCAGTTGAGAGAGTTTTAGGTAAAAAAGCTAGACCAGAACCCTATGTTCTTTAATTAAGTTCCACAAAAAGTTTGGTATTTTTCCTCAGAAAATATTGGAATTTGATAATCGGTAATATCTTTTTGTATAGTATAGGGTCTATCTAAAACTTTTATTAGTTTATTAATAGGTTCAAAATCATCTTGATCAGCTGCTTTAAGAGCTTCTTCAACTTTTAAATTTCTTGGAATAACTAGCGGATTAACTTTTCTCATTAATCTTATATATTTTTCTGGTGTATTATTGTTAATTTTTAGTCTTTCTTTCCATCTTTTTTTCCAAATCTTGAAATCTTTATCACTGTAATTTTTATCTCCTTCTATTTCTTCATTCATTAAATGGCAAAAGGTATTAGTATAATCAACTTTTTTTTGATGCATTAAAGTTAATAAATCCAAAATTAATGATTTATCTTTTTTGTCTTCACCTAATAATCCTAATTTATTTCTCATCATAGTGAGCCATTTTGTTTCATATTTTTTTTCAAAAGAGCCAATAATTTCTGTTGCTATCTTTATTGCTTTGTTTTGATCTGAGTCTATCAAAGGAATTAAGCTTTCAGCAAATCTAGCTAAATTCCATTTTGTAATAACGGGCTGATTACAATAAGCGTATCTACCCATTCGATCGATAGAGCTATAAACAGTTTTTGGATCATATCTATCCATGAACGCACATGGACCATAATCTATAGTTTCACCTGAAATACTTACGTTATCTGTATTCATTACCCCATGAATAAAACCAACTCTCATCCAATCGATAACAAGATTAATTTGCTTTTCTAAAACAATTTTTAAAAGTTCTGTTGGTTTATTTTTAAAGTTTTTCAGTTTTGGATAATGTCTATTGATCACATAATCTAACAATATTTTTAATTCAGCTTTATTTTGTCTAGCAGCAATATATTGGAACGTTCCAACTCTAATATGGCTTGAAGCAATCCTGGTAAGAACAGCTCCAGGTAAAGATTTTTCTCTTATAACCTCTTCCCCCGTTTTGACAACTGCCAAACTTCTGGTAGTTGGTATATTTAATTTATGAATAGCTTCACTGATAATATACTCGCGTAACATTGGTCCTAAAACTGCCCTACCATCACCGTTTCTTGAGAAACTTGTTTTACCAGATCCTTTAAATTGAATGTCATATCTCTTGTTTTTATCAGTTATGTGCTCACCAATTAATGTTGCTCTTCCGTCACCAAGCATCGTAAAATGTCCAAATTGGTGTCCAGCATATGCCTGAGCAATAGAGACACTTCCTTTTGGAAGCATATTTCCAGCAAATAAAGAGGATAATTTATCTTTCTCAATTTTAGAAAAATTTAAGTTTAATTCATCAGCTAAACTCTCATTAAGTAAAAGTAATTCTGGGTTTTTTACGGAAAAGGGGTCAACTTTTTCTCGAAAAGCATCGGGTAGTCTTGAATAAGAGTTGTCAAAATTCCAATTAATAAGATTTTTCATTTAATATTACTTACTCCAAATATTATTTAAGATTTCCTCTCTTTTGCAAGCTTCTTTATATCTTAAATAATTTTCAAATTTTATTTTATAAAAGTTTTGATGTTGTTTTTCAGCTTTAAAGAATTCTTTAAATTCTCTTAAATAAGTGACAACTTTTTTATTAAATTTTTCTTCTATACTTCCTATATCTCTCTCAATTAATTTTTTTTCGTAATTATTTTGATAAAATGCAACTGATCTATAGCTGTAACCTTTATCACAGAATTGTCCATAAGCATCAAAAGGATCTATGTTATGCCAAAAATTTTCTAGTAATTTTTCGTAAGATATAATTTTTTTATCATAAATAACTTCAACAACTTCAAAGTGTCCAGTTTTACCGTAAGTCACTTCTTTATAAGTAGGATTTTTTGTTTTACCTCCAGAGTACCCTGAGATTACCTCTTCAACTCCTTTTAATTTTTCAAAGGACTCTTCTACACACCAAAAGCAACCACCTGCAAAATATGCTTTAGATTTCTGATCTGCAAAAGCAAAATTAATAAGAATAAAGTTTAAAGTTATAACAAAAAAAATTTTCATTAAGTATCATATACAAAAAATATAAATTGAGTCTAGAATATTAAAGGTAGCTAATTTAATTTTATCTTCCTAAAAAAAAGTGAGAGTTGCTTATTTTTTCTTATATTTAGCAGCCTCTTCAGATCCACCTGTAGCTGATCCCTTACTATACGAGTGCGCACCCATTCCAGCTAATTGTCCATCTTTTACGATAAGATATTGATCTCTAATTTCTTTCCCTTCAAAAAAACATTCTAAAATTTCCCTTACGCCATCAGCATATCTTGCCTGTGCTGACAAAGATGTTCCTGACGTATGAGGTGTCATCCCATGATTGGGCATACTTCTCCAAACGTGATCGTTTGGTGCGGGTTGAGGAAACCAAACATCACCAGCATATCCACTTAGATGACCACTTTTTAATGCTTTTGCAATTGCTTCTCTATTACAAATTTTTCCTCTGGCTGTATTAACTATATAGGCTCCTTTTTTCATTTTACTTATCATTGCATCATCAAATAAGTTTTCAGTTTCAGGGTGTAAAGGACAATTTATTGTAACAACATCACATATTTTAACCATGGACTCTACCGATTGGTGAAATGTGAGATTAAGTTCTTTCTCAACACTATTTGGCAATCTGTGTCTATCAAAATAATGCAAATGTACGTCAAATGGCTTCATTTTTCTCAACGCATCTAAACCAATACGACCTGCAGCAACTGTTCCGATATGCATTCCTTCGACGTCATATGATCTTTGAACTGCATCAGCAATATTCCAGCCACCATCATTTACAATTCTATGTTGGTTATGATAATCTCTTACCATTGACACAATCATCATAACAATATGCTCAGCAACTGATCTGGAATTACAAAATGTTACTTCTACAACGTCAATTTTATTATCCATAGCAGCTTGTAAATCAACGTGATCAGATCCAATACCTGCAGTAATAGCCATTTTTAAATTTTGAGCTTTGGAAATTCTCTCTTTAGTTAAATAATAGGGGAAAAAAGGGTTGAGAAATTACAATATCTGCATCCACAATATGTTTGTCTGCTTCGCATCCATCTCCGTCTTTACTGTTAGTAACAATTAATTCGTGTCCATTATTCTCTAAAAATTTTCTTAATCCTAATTCACCCGAAACGCAACCTAGCAACTCACCGGGAGTAAAATCTCTTCCCTTTGGTGAAGGCAAAGTCATACCATCTGGATACTTTTCAAGTTTTGGAAGATCTTTAATAGGATAAGATTTTGGCATTCCTTGTTTAGGATCGTCATATAGCACACATAATATTTTCATTTGTTCTCCAAAGTTATATTCAAAAATTCGTTAACTTTGTTATCTAACATTATTTCGAAGGTGCAATCAAACAAATTATTTTGTTTTTGGATAAGACTTTTTAAGAATAAACCGATTAATTATAATACCAAAAAAAATAATGATTAATGAACCAAAGATAACTGGACTCAATAAATAGTCAGGAGATACACTGCCTATGATTACAATTATTGGATTTCCACCTGCAGGTGGGTGAGTTACATTTAATAATATCATCAAGCCAACTCCAAAGCCCACGGCTAATGGCAATATAATATATAAAGGTAAAGGTATTAAATATAAAAAAAACATTCCCACAACAGCAGTAAGAAGATGTCCAAAAAAAATATTTTTAGGCTGAGCAAAAGGGCTATCTGGATATCCATAAAGTAGAACCATTGAAGATCCAAAAGATGCGATTAAAAAAATCCCTAATTCAGTTTTATAAGTTAAAATTGTTAAAATACCAATAGTAAGAGCAGAAAAAATCCCAGCTAATATTGACTGCTTAGTAATATTCATAAAAATTAATCTGATACAATTTTCTTGACAGTTTTAAAAGGTAATAAAATACATTCTTTGCGTGGCTCATTAGCTTTTTTAAACAATTTACTAAGTATTCTCCATTTCTTTTTTAAGATTCTATTGTTATCTTGAAAAAAATATTTAGCGTCATCACACAATTCATTTATTTTTGATTTTTGTTTGTTGATTGCAATTTTTGACAATAAATTTGCAGAAGCTTGGCAATAAACACAAGATTTACCTTGGTAACCAAAATCTAAAATTTTATTATTTTCAATCACAAGGTTAATTTGCATTTCGTCTCCACATAAGGCATTTTTTAATTTTGATTGATGGGTATGATTTGTAATAAATTTATTATTATTATTATCTGAGGCAATTTCAAGAATCTCTAAATCCATAATTATTTATTATATAAGATTATATAATAATTGAATAAAATATTTGTATAAATATCTAATTTTTGTTGTAGTTCAAACTAATAAGAATTAGATATTCAATATGATTGAATTAAAAAATGAAAAACTTGCTGTACCAGTAGTTCTTTTTGCTGGAATTCTTTGGTCGTTCGGACCATTAGTAGTACGTTACATGGATCAACCTAATCTTGTTCCTTGGCAGTATATTTTTGGAAGGGGATTAACTATATTCATAGTTCTCAATCTTTATCTTTACTTTCAAGAAGGACTTAAGTTTTATAAAAATTACTTTCAGATTGGAACATCTGGTATTATTGGCGGCATTGGTTTAGGCGTGGCAATGATATCTTTTATATATTCTATAACGAACACTAGTGCAGCTGTCACTTTGCTATGTCTAGCAGCGATGCCTTTTTTTACTGCTCTTCTAGGTTTTTTATTTTTAAGAGAAAGAATTTCAATTAATGTGTGGATATCTATTTTTCTTGCGACCATTGGCATAGTAATAATTGCAATTGGCAATTCAGGGAAAGCGTCATTAATAGGGTTTATATTTGGAATAACATCCTCAATTGGTTTCTCAATCTTTTCTGTCTCTTTGAGATGGAGAAAAGAAACACCAAAATTTACAACAGTGGCTTTTTCAGGGCTTTTCTGTTTTATTGTTGCGGGAATTTTTATAGTTTTAAGAGGTCAACCAATTTTTGCTTCAAGCTATAATGGCGCTATGTTCTCTTTACATGGTGTAATAGTTTGTTTGGGTTTAATACTTTATTCGATTGGATCAAAAGCTATTCCAGCAGCAGAGCTGACATTACTTTCATTGACAGAGGTAATAGGGGGTATTTTTTGGGTTTGGTTGCCAATATTTGGAATTAATGAGGTTCCTTCTTCAAATACAATTATTGGTGGTTTCTTTCTATTTATCTCAATTACTTATTACAGCTTAATTATAAGATCCAACAGAAGGTTCATTGCTTTAAATTAAATCAAGTTTAGTTAGATGAAAAAAAATAAGAAAATAGTTAATAGCTGGAACGAATGGGATCCTCTTAAACATGTTATTATAGGCAGAGCTGACGGCACTTGTATACCCGCACCAGAGCCTGCACTGGATGCTAAGGTTCCAGAAGACTCTGATATGCGAGGGAAGTATGGGCCAAGAACCCAAGAATCTATCGATAAGGCAAATCAATTATTAGATAATTTTTCAAATATTCTTATCAAACGTGGAATTAAAGTAGATAGGCCAACTCCAATTAATTTTAATCAAGAAATATCTACCCCTGATTGGAAAACTGAAACTATGTTTGGATGTATGCCGCCAAGAGATGTTTTGTTGACAGTTGGTAACGAAATTTTAGAGGCAACAATGAGTTATAGATGTAGATGGTTTGAATATTTAAGTTACCGTCCTTTAATAAAAAAATATTACGAGCAAGACCCAAACATGAAACATGAATCTGCTCCAAAACCGAGATTAACAAACGCTGATTATAGGAAAGATTATTTATCAGATAAAATTGGTATCCAAAAAAGGTTAGAGTGGACCGAAAAAAAATATTTTGTTACAACAGAAGAAGAGCCGTTATTTGATGCAGCGGACGTTTTACGATTTGGAAAAGATTTAGTTGTTCAACATGGTTTTACCACTAATCTCAAAGGAATTGATTGGTTAAAGCGTCATTATAGAGATCACAGAATTCATACAGTAAACTTTCCTGGAGATCCATATCCAATTCATATAGATGCAACTTTTACACCTATTAAAGAAGGATTGATTATCAATAATCCTCAAAGAAGTTTGCCAAAAGAACAAAGAAAACTATTTGAACGCAATGGTTGGGAGATAATTGATGCTGCTCAACCTGCTCATAATAACCCTCCACCACTTTGTTATTCTTCAGTATGGTTATCCATGAACGTTTTGGTGTTAGATTCAAAAACAATCTGTGTGGAAAAAAGCGAAAAATATCAAGCAGAGCAATTAGATAAACTAGGCATGGAAGTTGTACCTGTAGAGTTAAGAGATGCTTATGCATTTGGAGGTGGCCTACATTGTTGTACAGCTGACGTTTATCGAGAGGGTGAGCTAAAGGATTATTTTCCCAAATAATACTTTAATTTTTTTTAATTTTATCGATATCAATATCACTTAATCTAGATGATAATTCCTCTCTAAGTGTTTTGTCTTTTTGTTCTTCTAAAAATTGATTTAACTTTTCCCTTTGTTTAATTCTTTCCTCTTTTTGTATCTCTTCTTGAAGCTTTCTTTTTTGCTCTTCATCAAATTTATCTTCCCATTCTTTAAGTCTTTGAGCTTCCAAATCTTTTTGTAAAGCTTCTTGTTCCTGTTTTATTCTTTGTTCTCTTTGTTTTTTTCTTAATTCTTTAAGATCTTTCTTTTTTTGCTCATCTTCTCTTATCTTGAGATCCAGCTCTCTTTTGTCCATATTTTCTTTTTTAGATTTTAATATTAAATCTATTTTTTTATGTTCGACTTCTAAATTATTAAGTGATAGCTCTTTTTCTTTAAGGAATAGTTCTTTTGATTTAAATTCTTCCTCTTTAGATTTAAGATTTTCTTCTTTAGAATTTTGTTGTTTTTCCTTAATTCGATGCTCTTTTTCCCTTAATCTCAAGTCATCATCTTTTTGAACTAATTTGAGATCTTTTTTTCTCAAATCTTCATCTTTCTTCTTTAATTGATCTTCTCTTCTTTTTAAATCATCATCTGTAAATTTTTGATCTTTTTCTTTAAGCTTAATCTTGATTTGTTCTTTTTTTAAAATTTCTTCTCTTAGTTTAATTTCTTTTTTTTCTTTATTCTTTTGTTTTTTCCTATACTCTTCAAAAACTTTATTAAAAATTAAACCAACTTTTTTTGGTTTATCAATTCTTTTTAAGCTAACTTTTTTTTTCTTACTCATTTTATATTTCTATATTTCAACAAAAAATTTATGTTAGATCAACTAATACATTAACGTTTCAGTAGTTTTTAAGTGACTATTTTGAGTTCAACCTGAGAGTGATTATTTTTAATTAATGAGATTTATCCGAGAGTTTTTTCACGTTCTTTTTTTGGTTCATCTATTGGTTCTGTTGTGGGATTTAACTCAATACCTGCTGGAGTAATTGTTTGAGGCATTGCAACGAATTGAGAGTCTGGATTATCCACCGTTGGTCTTATTCTCATTCTATAAATTCCATAAAATCCTATCAATGCATGAAAAAAGAATAAAAAAATGAAAAAACCGTTTGATCCAATAATATCCATAATTATTGAACACAAAAAAGGCCCACTTATTGCACCAAATCCAAAAACAAATTGTAGACCTGCTCCAGCGGCAACGAATTTTTCTTTTGGAATATAATCATTTGTGTGAGCTAAAATCAAAGAGAACATTGGTAAACTACAAAATGAAAATAATATAAAAAAGACATAAAACCAAAATTTACTTGTAGCTAGCCCATCAGGTAGATACATTTGTCTGGATACTAAAATAGAAATTAAAGCAAAAAAAGCTGCTGCAAAAGTAGAAAAAATTATAACCTTTCTTCTATCGTAAAGATCAGAAATTTTACCGACAGGAAATTGAGCTATAGCCCCAGAAATAGCTAAAAGAAATGTAACTATTGATATTTCAAAAATTGTAAAATTCATTGATGTTGCGTAAACAGCTAATAATGTAAATAATGCAGATTGCACTATTCCATATAAAAAAGAACTAATCATACCAAATGGTGAAGCATCATATAATTCTTTTAATGACATAATTTTAATTTTTTTAAAATTTGGTGGTTTTTTCTTTGTCAATAATATTGGAATTAGGGCTATTGAAGTTATCACAGAAATCAAAATAAAAGGTTGAAAATTTTTTGGTGAACTAAAATTTAATAGAAACATTCCCAAACCCAATGAACCATACAGAACAACCATATAAATAGATAAAACACTTCCTCTATTTTTATTACTTGATCGATCATTTAACCAACTTTCAGCAACTGTATAAATACAAACCATACTTATCCCAGTCAGCACTCTTAATAAAAACCAAATAAATGGACTTATCAATATCGAGTGTATCAAAATAACCAATGATGCTAAGGATGCAAAAGCTGCAAAAACTCTTATATGACCAACTCTTGAAATGATATTGGGTATAGTCGCTGCCCCAATAAAATATCCAACAAAATAACCTGACATCATAAAACCAGTAGATGTTAAAGTAAATTCCTCTTGAACTGCTCTGACACCTAGAAGAGAACCTTGAAAACCATAGGCCATCATAATGAAACCCATTCCTAAAAAAAGTGCCCAGGAATTTTTTAAAATTTTGTTCATAAAACTGGATGTTATTATTCTTGATGTATTATTTAATCAAGACTTAATTGAGACAAACTCAAGAATTTTTAAGTTTAAAAAATGAGTGAATCGCTATAGTGATGATTATAACAATTCCAGCTTGAATAGTTTCTAAGCTTGGTTGCTCTTTAATTATTAACCAAACCCAAATTGGGCCTATTATTGTTTCAAGTAAAAAAAATAGATTTACTTCAGCTGCAGGTATAAATCTTGGAGCTATTGTTACTAATACGAAAGGTATTGCAACACAAATAATACACATAAGAGGTATTATTATTAAATCATTATTCAAAAGCATAAAGCTCTCAATAAAAAATAATGCAAAAAAAGCTACGAATAATTTACCAATCACTGCAGCAGGCACTAAATTTTTTGACTTAGCTGATCTGATAACAACAGCGCCCACAGCCAAACCAAAAGCAGTAATAAAACCTAGAATATCACCGTATAGATTACCAATCTTGAGCGAGTCAAAAAAAATATATATTACTGCAAAAAAAGTAATAACTATTGATATCCATGTCATCTTATCATTAGGTTCTTTTAGAAAAATGGCACTTAAAATTGCTGATAACATTGGAGCAGTTGCTATCATTACTAATGTGTTAGCAACATTTGTATTTTGAATTGAAACAACAAAGGTAATGTTTGTTATTGTAAATGTTCCAACATAAATTAAGCCATGCAAGCCACTAGAGAAAAGAATTTTAAAAAAATTTAGTTTATAAATAATTAACATTATAAAAAAAACAGTCACAAAAGGTATTATCCCTCTATAAAAAACTAATCCCCAGGTATCTATCGAAGATAGTCTAATAAAAAGGGAATCCGGTGTGATAAACATTACTGCAACAAATGCAAGTAATGATCCTTTTTGCTGATCAGTGAGATTGTTCAAGCTTTTAGCTCTTTCCAAAAAATTTCAGCTAGATTAATTTTCGATAAATCATAGAAAGTTTTTAAACCAGTTGGTGAGGTAATATTTATGTCTCCGTTTAATTTTTGGTCGATAAAATCAACTCCTGCAAAGAAAATTTTGTTTTTTATTAAATCTTTTGCAATTATCTTAGATAATCTAGTTTCAATTTTAGTTAATTTTGTATTTAATGGTTTTGCCCCTTTACTCATGTTACTTAAAATTGATCCTTTTTTTGGTACTCTAGAGATTGCGCCACAAATTTTACCATTAATTATAAAAACTCTCTTATCGCCTTTAATGATTTTCGGTAAAAATTTTTGACACATTATATAATCATGTTTTTTTATAAATTTTTTGACAATCTTTAAATTAAATTTACTTAAGAAAAAAATATCGTTACCACCATAACTATGAATAGGTTTTAATATAACTTTTTTATTTTTTTTAAAAAAACTTTTAATTTCTTGAATGTTTTGACTAAAAATTGTATTTGGCATATATTTTAAAAATTTTGAAGAATAAAGTTTTTCTGAAATATTTCTCAAAGAACTAGGATTATTAATAATTTTAACCTTATTCCTTATGTTATCCAATATATAAGTTGCTGAAATATACTCAAGATTAAATGGAGGATCCTGTCTAATTAATACAAATTTACAATTTATTAAATTCAAAGATTGATTTTTTAAAACTTTAAAAAAATTTTTTTTTTTTATAATCAAATTTAACAAAGAATCCTCTAGCAATTACTTTTTTATTAATTATCGACAAATTTTTAGGGTCATAAAAAAATATTTTGTAATTTTTTTTTTGGATCTCGTGGGCCAAAAAAATAGTTGTATCTGTTTTTGGATTTAATGCAGATGGATGATTTCCTTGGATTGCAATAATTTTATTTATCATATAGCTCATTTAAATCTTCACTCTTAGAAAATCTATTAATCATATGGTCTGCATTTGTGGTTTTATTATTAATCATTTTTTGTAAATGATTCAGAAAGATGGTTTCGTTTTTGCCTCCCTTATTTAAAATATCTCTTTTTTCTAAACCTTTTTTCGATAAACTTAATAACGTTGATGACCAATATAAAAGATCTTTTCCCATTAATTGAGTATTAAATCCTTTTTGAGGGGCCTCAAGATATGCATTAATAATTTTATCTTTATCCCAATTTAAAATCAGATCGTAAACTTCATCTAAATTACCATACAAAATACCAGTATAAAAAGCAGGACCAGAACACAAACAATCCCATCCACATGTGTCCATTGATCTAAGTTCAATATACTTTTTTAATCTATTTTCAGTGAAAATTGTACTCAAATGAATTGATAAATCACTTTCAGTTGGTAATCTGTTATTAATTTCATCAATTTTTCCATTCATAAAATCTTTAAAGATATATTTTTTACCAGAAAAATATCTATTTTTTTCTTCAATGAATAAAATTGGAAAGTTAATAACAAATTCTGCATATTTTTCAAAATCTAATCGATCAAAAAATATTTTTGGCATTCCAGCTCTTGAAGTATTTTGCCAAACTTTAGATCTGTAAGACAAATATTTACTTTTTTTCATTTCAACAATTGAGGAATTGGCAAATAAGGCTATCGATATTGGGACTATAGAATTTATAATTTGAAATTTTTTAATAAAATCTTTTTCTGAATTATAATCAAGATTTAATTGTGTGCCACAAGTTCGATACATCATGTCTAAGCTAAGTTCACCCCCTAAAGGCATATCTTTTGTCATAAGCTGATAACGTTGTTTAGGATTATTTGGTATTTCATCAAGTTTTGAGATTGGATCAAATCCAGCACTGACAATTTTAATATCTAACTTTTTAGTCACTTGTTTTAATTCAAATAAATAATCATATGATTCAGCGCATGCTTCATGTATATGGTTCAGTTTATCTCCTGACAATTCAATTTGATTCCCTGGTTCAAGAGTTATTCTTTTTCCATCTTTTTTTAGACCAACGATATTTTTCCTTTCTAAAATCGGTTTCCAGCCAAATTCCAATAATGCTGAAAACATTTCTTTAATTTTAGTATAGTCAATTCTTTTATTGTCTTTATTATTAAAAAGAAATTTTTCATGCTCAATTCCAATCTTTAAATTTTCTTTCTTTTTTACTCCAGATTTAAAGTATTCAATAATATTTTCTTTTTTGGTAATCATAATTATTATGATAATTTGAATTTAAATATCAAAGATTAGAATAAGGTTTTCTAGAAAATATCCTTCTGACCATTGGAGCAAAGTCTTCTAGAGTCATATTTTTATAATTTGGGTCAAATGAAGCTTGGTCCCACTTCTCACAAAAATTAATTGCATCATTATAGTATTTATGACCTTTATATTTATCTCTTTGATTTTGATTCTTACCTAAATGATGGGCATAATAATACATTTGAAATTCTCCATGTTTCTCAATTATCCAATGAGTTTTTTTACTGACATAAGGTTTGAGAATTGTGGCAGCGTATTCTGAGTGATTTAATGGCGCTAGTTCATCTCCAATATCATGCAACAAGGCAGCAACAACCATTTCTTCATCTGCTTTATCCTTGTAAGCCCTCGTTGCAGTTTGAAGGGAATGTTCAAGTCTTGTAATTTGATAACCCTCTAGAGTCATTGTAAGACTCTTCATAAAATTAAGTATTCTATCTGCTGTTCCATTAATATAATTTTGTTCGTACTTATCTAATAGAATATATTCATCTTTAGTACCAGACTTCATTTCTGTAAAACTAACTTTCTTCATCTAATTATTTGAGGCTGTGCTAAGTAAAGATAGCTGGGTAATTTTACTATCTCCCAGTTCATCAATGGGTTTTACAGGATAATCTCCAGTAAAATAATGATCTGTAAGTTGTGGATAATTTTCATTTCTTTTTTCAAAACCTATTGCTCTATACATGCCTTCTAATGATAAAAATTTTAAAGATTTAGCACCTATATACTCACATATTTCTTTATTGGTTTTATTTGCTGCAAGCAATTCCTTTTTTGTAGGTGTGTCCACACCATAAAAATCGGGGTACTTGATTTCAGGACATGCTATCTTAACATGAACTTCTTTTGCTCCAGCGTCATATAACATTTTAACTATTTTATATGATGTGGTGCCTCTTACTAAAGAGTCATCAATTAAAATTATTTTTTTATCTTTGATTGCCGATTGATTTGCATTTAATTTTAATTTTACACCCAAGCTTCTAATTTTTTGACTTGGTTCAATAAATGTTCTGCCAACATAATGATTACGAACTAATCCTAATTCAAAATTCATGTTAAGATGTTGCGCAAATCCTAAGGCTGCTGCATTTCCTGAATCTGGAACTGGAACAACAATGTCAGCATCTATATCATTTTCTTTTGCAAGCTCTGCACCAAGGCATTTTCGGTGTTCATATGCGGTTTTCCCATCTAGTATACTGTCAGGTCTTGCAAAATATATGTATTCAAAAACACAAGGTCTAACTTTTTTTGGAGGGAAAGGTTTAATACTTTTTATTTCATCATTTTCAATTAAGACAATTTCTCCATTTTCAACTTCTCTGATGAATTTTGCTCCAATTATATCTAATGCACAAGTTTCTGATGCAAGAACATAACTATTTTTTAATTTACCAATTACTAAAGGCCTGATACCGAATGGATCTCTTACACCTACCAGAGAAGTTTGAGTAAGCATTACAAGAGCATAACCACCTTGTA
>MDTB01058010.1_pt1 | contig 14438 bp, 14 predicted proteins | sample 811161 | NCBI WGS metagenome assembly MDTB01 (sample SAMN05326650, study PRJNA326480) | marine metagenome | isolation source: seawater | place: Mediterranean Sea | collected 2009
ATAGTTAATAATTGAGCAATAATTCGATTCAATTCATAAATGCCTAACACACCATGAAGATTATCAATAATTAAACCATTATCTATAATAATTTTCGCTGCTATTATTTGAAAAATAAACTTAAGTTTAAAATCGAGCTTATAAATATCATCATATAATCCAACTACTAACATAAGTGAAATAGGTACTATCAATGAATAATCAAAAATTTCAACTGAATTAAAATAATTGATAGAAGAAATTATAAAAAGAGTACAGAACATTGCCAATCCACCTGACCTTGTTGCTCTTACATTGTGTGAGGATCTATCATTTTTTTTGTCTATGATATTTTTTTGAATAAATAATTTCTGAAAAAAATATATAAATAGAGTACTTAATGAAATACTTGTGATTATAAGTAAAATACTCTTCATATAGACTTATGAATATCCAATAAAGGTAAACAAATAAAAAAACTTTTTGATATAAAATAAAATCAAGTACCTTTGTTACTTAAAATTATACATGTTAGGTGAACTAATTACATCCAAAACAAGATTAAGATTACTTGTAAAGTTTTTCATTTCCCAAGCTAACAAGGGATATTTAAATGGATTAGCTTCTGAGATGGGAGAATCTACTAACTCAATTAGAAAGGAGTTAAATCATTTATATGCTGCAGGTTATCTAAAAAAGACCAGGGTAAATAACAAAGTTGAGTATAACGTAAATACAACTCATCCATTATATGAAACTTTAAAAAAAGTAGTTTATAAGCATCTAGGTTTAGAGGATATAATTGAGTCAGTACTTGAGAGAATGGGAGATGTTGACCAGATTCTTATAACCGGAGACTATGCAAAGGGAATAGATTCAGGAAATATAGAGGTTGTTATTGTTGGAAATCAAATTAACTTTAAATACTTAGCCCAATTAGAAAAAAAGATTGAAAATTTAATCTCTAGAAGAGTAAGCTTTTTTTTAACAGCAAGACCTCCTGTTCAAAAACATATTTTAACAATATATAATAAACAAAAATGAAATATTTAGAAAAAGATGAAAGACCATGGGGTAGATATTTTGTTCTTCAAGATGAGTTTAACTATAAAGTAAAAAGAATAGAGGTAAAACCAGGTCAAAGGTTATCATATCAATACCACAACAAAAGATCTGAAACATGGATAATAATAGAGGGATCAGCCCTAGTGACTATTAATGACAAATCTAAAGAATATACTGCAGGTAAAACAGTTGTTATACCTTTAAAAGCAAAGCATAGAGTAGAGAATAAAAGTAATTCTTTACTTGTATTTATAGAGGTTCAAACAGGGGAATATTTTGGCGAAGATGATATTATAAGAATTAATGATGACTATGGAAGAAATTAAAAAACAAAAAGGAATAATTGTTTCAGGATATTTTAACCCTTTGCACAAGGGGCATCTGGAATATTTTAACAAATCCAAAAATCTTGGAGATAAATTATTTGTTATTGTAAATAACGATAATCAGAGAATTCTTAAAGGATCTAAAAAATTTATGTTAGAAGATGAAAGGGTAATGATTATTGAATCATTAAGTCTAATTGACTATACTTTTTTATCAATTGATCAAGATTTAACTGTATGTAAAACAATAAAACTCATATTTGATGAATTTAGTTCTGTATACAGTTTTTCTTTTGCCAATGGTGGTGATCAAACTAATGAAAGAATACCTGAATATTCAATTTGTAAAAAACTAGGAATAGACCTTATTGATGGGATGGGAGAAAAGATTCAATCTTCTTCATGGATTTTAAAAAATAAATAAATGAAAATTAAAAATATTTGTTGTATTGGGGCAGGCTATGTTGGAGGCCCAACTATGGCAGTTATTGCCTATAATTGTCCTGAATATAAAATTACAGTTGTTGACTCAAATAAATCAAGAATAGACCAGTGGAATGGTCCTGTTGAAAACTTACCTATATATGAACCAGGCTTAAAAGAAATTATCAGTGCCGTAAGAAATAAAAATTTATTTTTCACCAATGATATTGAAGAATCAATTGATAAAGCTGGTATAATATTTATAGCTGTAAATACTCCTACAAAAACTAAAGGTGAAGGAAAAGGTATGGCTGCAGATCTTACAAATATTCATAAATGTACAGAAATGATTGCCAGAATTTCAACTTCGGATAAAATAATTGTTGAGAAGTCGACGGCACCTGTAGGAACAGGGGAAAAGATTAAATCAGTTTTAAAATCTATTAATAATAAAAATAAATTCCAAGTAATATCAAATCCTGAATTTCTAGCAGAGGGAACTGCAATTAATGATTTGATGAATCCAGATAGAGTTTTAATTGGAGGAGATTCATCTGAAGATGGTGAGGAAGCAGCTAATATAGTTGCTAATATATATAAAGAGTGGATTCCAGAAGACAAAATTATTCTAACAAACCTGTGGTCATCAGAGCTTTCTAAACTAGCTTCAAATGCTTTTTTAGCTCAAAGAATATCATCAATTAATAGTCTTTCAGCACTTTGTGAAAAAACAGGTGCAAAAATAAATCAAGTATCAAAATCAGTAGGAATGGACTCTAGAATAGGATCTAAATTTTTACAATCTTCTGTAGGCTTTGGAGGATCTTGTTTCAAAAAAGATGTACTCAACTTAGTATATTTAAGTAGATATTATAACCTACCAGAAGTTGCTGAATACTGGGAAAATGTTTTAAAAATTAATGAATTCCAAAAAGAAAGATTTGCAAAAAAAATTAATCAAATCTTTGAAAAAGAAAAAATTCAAAAATCTATTTCAATACTTGGTTGGTCATTTAAAAAGAATACAAATGATAGTAGAGAATCAGCATCAATCGATATAACAAAGTATTTACTAAGTAACGGTTTTTCAGTTAATGTCTATGACCCAAAGGTCAGTCATACAAGAATCCTCAATGATTTAGGTATAAGATATAATAAAAAACCAAAAAATCTAAAAATAAGTTCTTCAGTTAGGGATTCTTTGTCAGGTTCATATGGTATTTGTGTTCTGACAGAGTGGGATGAATTTAAAAATTATGATTTTATTAAAGCCTCGAGCATTTTAAGTAAACCATTTTTATTTATTGATGGAAGAAATTTTATTAATGTTGACAGTCTTATAAAATCTTATAAACATGTAATGTCCTTGGACAGATAATTCTAATATGATTTCAAAAGCTAAACTTTTCATTAAGCTCTCAAACTCTTTACTAAACGTTTTAAATAAAAATGAAAAGAAAAAATTCTCTGTATATATTCTTCTATCAGTATTTAATACTATTCTAGAAATTATAACGATTTCTATAATTATCTTATTATTACTTATGATTTCTGGACAAGACATCTCTGATTCAAGTTTTTCTTTATTATTTAATTTCTTTTCAATTGAATCAATATTTGGAATATCAATTTTGATGATTTTAATTGTTTCACTTAAAACTGCTTTTCAAATTATATTTAATTTCAACCAAGAAAAAATTTCTTATGAAATAACAAGAAGAATAAACATTGAGCTTTTTAAAAAATTTATAAATTCAAAATATACTGATTACGTTAATGAATCTTCACCTAAGATATTAAGGTTATTGAATCAGGAGTCTATTAGATTAGGAAATCAATTAATTTCTCCTTTTATTACAATGATAAATGAGATCTTTCTACTACTACTAATTATATCTTTTATTTTAATTTACGATGTATTTTTGGGTCTAGGTTTCTTAATTCTTTCGCTTATACTTCTTATAGCCTTTAATTATTCAGTTAATAAAATTGTAAAAAAACTAGGCAGACAACTTACAGACTCAAATACATCTAGGATTAAACTAATTAATGACTCATTCAAGGGATTTGATATAATTAAGCTTTTTCAGAAGGGAAATACTTTCATTGAAATGTTCAAAATTATGACTAAAAGTTTAACTGATGCAGCTTTCAGAAACTTATTTTATTTAAAACTGCCAAAAAGTGTATTTGAATTAATGATTTTTATAGTTGTATTTATAATGATAATAACTCTGGAGTATACTAATAATCAAGATTTATTAATTTCTTATTTAAGTGTGTCAGCTGTTTCAATATATAAGATTATCCCTTCATTAAATAAACTTTCAAATTCTTTTCAGACAATTCAATATTTTTCAACTCCTTTTAATGAAATAGTAGAATATTTTGATACTATTGAAGAAGAAGATGATAAAACTACAATAAATGAATTTAAACAAATTAGCTATGAGAATATCTCTTTTAGTTACGACAAAAATAAAATTTTAGACAGTATTGAATTTAAAATAAATAAAAATGATTTTATAGGAATATATGGACCAAGTGGTGCTGGAAAATCAACTTTAATAAAAATTATTGCAGGCTTAATTAATCAAGATTCTGGTCAAGTTTATATTGATAATGAAAAAACTTTACCTATAGAATTAAGAAAATATTTTTCCTATGTTCCTCAAGATTCAATGATTTTAGATGAAGATATATTTGTTAACATATCACTTGAGTATAAAAGAGATCTTATTGATAATAAAAAAATAAAAGAAATTTTGAAGAAGGTAGATCTGTATGAAACTTTTGAGAATAATTTTGATTTATTATTGGGAGAAAACGGTATAAAAATATCTGGAGGTCAAAAACAAAGAATTGCAATTGCAAGAGCAATCTATCATGATAAAAAAATTCTTATTCTTGATGAATCTACTAGTAGCTTAGACCCGAAAACCGAAAAAACAATAATCAATCTTTTAAAAAGAATAAGTAAAGAAATATCTGTAATTATAATATCACATAAAAAATCGTCTCTTATTAATTGTAATAAAATTTATGAGATAAATAACAAAAAGATTAAAGAAGAAATAATATGAAAACAATTTTAATTTCTGGTTGTGCAGGATTTATAGGATGTAATCTTATTGAAAGATTAATAGTTGAAAATAAAATTATAGGAATTGACAATTTTTATTCAAGCTCTAAACATAAATTGTCTGGTTTCATGAATAATAAAAATTTTAAATTTATTGAATCAGATATTAACACTATAACTAGTATTGATGAAAAAATTGATATAATATACAATTTAGCATGTCCAGCCAGTCCACCAAGGTATCAAAGTGCTCCAATTTTCACTCTTAAAACTAATTTTATTGGAACTATTAACTTATTAGATTTAGCAAAAAAAAATTCTTCAATTTTTATTCAAGCCAGTACAAGTGAAGTTTATGGTGACCCTCTAGTACATCCACAAAATGAAAATTATTCTGGTAATGTAGTTACAATGGGACCAAGATCATGTTATGATGAAGGTAAAAGAGTTGCAGAAACATTATGTTATGAGTATCGAAGAAATTTTAATGTACAAACTAGAGTTTTAAGAATTTTTAATACTTATGGTCCATATATGGATATAGATGACGGAAGGGTAATTAGCAATTTTTTAGTAAATGTAATCAAAAACAAACCATTAGAAATTTATGGGGATGGTACGCAGACTAGAAGCTTCTGCTACATTGATGACCTAATTAATGGCCTTATTATGGCTTCACGTATTGATTTTGATATCCCTATCAACTTAGGAAATGACACTGAAATTTCTTTAAATAATTTAGCTAGAGCACTACAGGATATGTTTAAAAAAACTGAAATTAATTATAAGGAAGGAATTGAAGATGACCCAAAGATGCGAAGACCAGATATAAATAGAGCTAAAAAAACACTAAACTGGTCACCAAATGTTAGTCTAGAAGAAGGATTAAGGTTAACTATTGATTACTTTAAAAACCAAATAGTGTTTAGATAACAAACATTACAAATTGAGAATTAAAATAAATATTACATATCTTACATTTAACATAAAGCTTTATTTTAAGTTGAATTTCTAAAAATATATTAGTGATGGACTATATAATTATGGAGATAAATATATACTCTCAAAACTCAGCTGTATATACCAAATTTAATTTTTGGTACTACTAAGACAAAATGGCCTTATAAAAATGCAAAATAAAGGTTTTAGACAATTATTATCTTTTTATTCAATAGGTATTTTAAATACATTAATTGACTTTATACTATATAACTTATTTAATTACATATTTAATGTAAACCCTAACATATCAAAACTCATTTCTTATATAGGTGCAACAATAAACAGCTTTATATTAAACAGAAGTATAACATTTAAATCAAAAAACAAAAACATTATAGTCGTTTTAAAATTTATAATACTTTATTTAATTACAATTCTTATAAATTATGAAAGCCATAAGTTTCTTTATGAATACTATCATAATTATATTCCATTTATAGGTTCAACAATTCTATCTTCATTATTGAATTTTTTAGGTCAAAAATTTTTGGTATTTAAAAAATAAAATATAATTAATTTTCAATTACTTCAATATTGATTTTTTTATTTGAATTCATTCTCAAGACATTTAAAAAAATTTCAGTTGCATTTCGATATCCTGAGGAAGTTATATTTAACCTTAAAACACTATCGGATTTAATTTTAGGATAAATTTTCCAATTTTTAATTTTTTCATTTTTAAAATTTTTATAATAATCTTCTAGCTCCTTATCTGTATTATAAAAAAAAGTATTAGGGTAATCCTCTATAAATAAGTTGTTAATTTCATTAGAACTAAATTTTAATCTAGTTGAAAAATCAGTAGAAAGATTAACTAAACCATAGTCACTAATAAGTTCATTATTTTTTAGTTCTATTAACAAATCGTTTTCATAAATATTATTATTAATTTTTATGGCATAACCATAGAATGTAAATAGAGGATACACCATAAAAAAGACAATAATAAAAAGCTTATTTTTATATATAATCAGAGAGTATATTAATGGAATAATAAAAATAATTAGCAATGATTGTCTTAGTTCCCAATGATGAAAGCTTAATAAAAAAGATGATTTTCCAACTAATATATATGGTGTAATTGCTATTAAAAATAATAGAATAGATAATTCAATACTTTTTAAAGATATACCTTTCCTAAATTTTCTAAATATTAGAATTAAAACAGGAAAAATTAATGAAAAGAATTTAAAAAAATTTGCTAAAATTGAATTTATATTAAGATTTAAATCATTGTAGTTTTCATTTAAAAATTCTCCCGAATTAGGAAGTAATAATATGTTAATTAAAAAGTAAAAAATCGCTAATAATAAAATCTTTAAACTTTTTTTAAAATTTTTTCCAAATATAAAATAGTTATATAACGGGCTAAAAAATAGTAATGACTTTAATCCAAATGAAAGAAAAACTAATAATAAATATAAGTTATTGTTAGTATTATTAAATTTTCTAATTGAATAAAGAAATAATGCAAAAGAAAAGAAATGAAAAGATAATACAGAGCTTAAAAGTAAAGACCATATAGGACTTAGAAATAAAATTATATTAAATAAAATAATTCTATTATTTAAAAACTCTGGAAAAAGATTTTTGACTAAAACATTTGATTCTTTAAAAATTATGTATATGGAAAGAAAATTAATTAAATCATCAATAAACTTAAAGTGAATTCCAGTAGTTGACGACACAAAGTTTTCAATCAAAATAAAATAATACTGAAGATGCCATCCACTTGAAAAAAACCAATATTTTAGACCATCTAAATTCTGAATATTTATTGCATATTCAATAGCATCTCCATCCCAGAAATCTTTTTTTACAATTAATAAAATGCAGAAAATAAAAAAAGAGCTAATAAATATTATATTTTCACTAAGTAATTTTACCTTCACAAATAATAACTATTTTTTGCTAGTACGAAATTTGAAACTCCAAATGGGAGGTTAAAAATTTTTAATAAATATGATTCAGAGTAAAAAACATAGAATAATATTTTATTTATAATATATGGTGGAATAGAATAATCATTTCCTGATTTAATTTTAAATAACTTTTTAATAGTTCTAAATATTATAATTGGAACAAGTAAGAATATGTTAAAGTAACTAGATCTCACAATATTTAATTTAGCATTAATGATAAGTGAACATATTTCTCTGGAGGAATATCTTCTATAATGATGCATTTGAACATCATGATTACTCCACAAAAATTGATAAGATGGGACTGATAAAAATAGAAGACCATTTAGTTTTAGACATCTCCTTATTTCTCTTAGAGCTTTAAAATCATCTTTAATATGTTCTAGAACATCAAAACAACAAATTAAATCAAATTGATCATTTTTAAAATCTAATTTTTGTGCATCTCCCCTTACAGCATTAATTTTTTTATTAATTGATAAGTAATTATAAGTTTCTTCATCATATTCTAATGATGTTACTTTCCCAAACCTATTAAGCATCAAACTAGTTTCTCCAGTGCATGATCCAATATTTAGTATTTTTAAGTTTGATGTAACATGTTTTTTTAAAATATTTTCTAGAATTTTTAATCTTGCTTGATGCCACCAATGATTTAATTCTAGAAAATGATAATATTTGTAATAATCTCTATTCATTATCTATAAAATCTATAAATTCTAAATAAATCAAACCAAATAAAAAATACATCAAATAAAGAGATTTTTGAGCCCGAAACATCTACCCATTTTTTTAAAGGTATTTCCAAAGTAGATTCTTTCAAATTATTACCATTACTTTGTAATCTTAAAAAAATCTCAATATCAAAAACCCAATTACTAATAAACTTTGAATTAAAAACTTCTTTTGCTGCTGATTTTTTGAAACATTTACATCCACATTGTGAATCATAAGTATTCAATTTAAATAAAAGATACACTATTGTAGAGAAAAAGCGACCTAAAATATGACGAATAAAACTTCTAGATATTAGATTATCAATTTTTGAAATCCTTGATCCAAAAGCCATAATTTTATTTTCATTAATTAAATTCATAATCTCATTACATTCACTTATATCTGTTGCTAGATCTGCATCTAAAAATGAAATTGATTTAAAATCGTAATCTGAAATACATTGCATAAAACTCTTCCTAATTACTTCTGCTTTACCCTCATTTTTTTTATAGTCATGAACTATAAAGCTTGATTTATCTTTAGAAAATTCTTCAAGAAGTTTTAAAGTGTTATCTGAAGACCCATCATTTGCAAAAACAATTAATGTATCCTTGCCTTCAAAAGATAAAGAGAAATCTTCAAATCTGTTAAACTTTAACCTATTCTCTTCATTATAGATTGGAATTACAATAATTTTTGAATGTTTAAACATCAAAGTAGTTTATATATAAAATCATTTTTATTTAGACAAGTTAAATCTCAAAAATATACATAAGATTAGGGCTTTTATCATATCCAAAGAATTTACCCCCTGTAGCCATTACAGCAATATATGCCCTACTATTTTTGTGAAAAATTAAAGGTGGACTGCTTCCAGCATTTAACATTTCGTATTCCCAAATTAATTTACCAGTTTCAACGTTATAAGCTCTTAAATGTTTATCTGGAGTCCCTGTCAAATAAACTATTTTATTTGAAGTGGATACTAGCCCACCATGAATCATTTGACCTGTATCAACATCTTCTTCCAACTCAGAATAGCTCCCTATTGCTGTTCTCCAACTTATATCAAAAGTATTAAGATTATATGAAACTATCTCACCATATGGGGGTTTAGTTATTGGCAAATCATTTTTGTCTAAAAACATTGACCATAATGACCTAAGATAAATTTTGTCTTTTATTAATAATTCTTTATCAATTTCTTCAAAATAATTCTTTAATTCGTTCAGCTCTTCATAACTAATATCAAAATAGTGCAGTTCTAGAAAATTTTCTCTTGAATTCATTACATAATCTGCACTTGTGTATTTAGTTCCCACTAATGATGGCACATAATTTATTTCTTTTTCACCAATTGTTTCATAGTTCCCGTTTCTTTTAGGGCCATGGCATGAAGCACATTTATTGCTGTATAAATTGTATGTTTCATTATATTCTTTCTTTTTTGGAAGAAAATTGCTTTGTAAATAAAGTCTTAATTTCCATGGAATTCTGTTAGATGTTAATAAAATTTGATTAGTAGCTTCATTAATTGAAGCGCCTGGCCATGTTGATCCCCCATGCAGCCCAAATAAAATTGTGGTTTTTTTTAGTGAGGGTGGCTCATAAAAGCCAAATGAATATCTTTCAAGATTTAAATCAACTCTAATATCGTCATTATCTAATAAATCTAAAAAAGGCTCTGGTTTAGTTACATTAATTTGATATTCAGAGGTTATCTCACCAGGCACGTCAGAAGCAGGAGCTCGTTGCATATTGTATTCTCCTAAAAAATCACCTGTTAATGGGTCTAATGTTAAGAGATTACCTTTCTTTGTAGGTATAATTAATTTATTTTCATGTATTAAAGGTGTTGATGAAATATCAAAATCCCATAGTCCATGTGAAGTTTCTTGAAAATCCCAGATTATCTTTCCATTTTTTACATTTAATGCAATAACTGAATTTGAATATCGATTTTTTCCAATTCTAGAAGCTCCATAAAGAGCAGGTCTAGGATTACCAGTTGATACGTAGACTAAAGAATCGTGAACAGTAAATCCAGACCAAGGAGCAGCACCATCATTATATGAAATATCTCTTAGATCTGTTTTCCAATTTATCTTTCCTGTAAATTTATTAAGAGATACAACTGAACTAGATGGATTAACTATACTGGTTATAATATCATCCCCATTGATCATAGGATTAGTATATCCAACGCCAATTTTAGCAAATCCTGAGGTTCCAAAATTTCTATTAAACTTCCCTGTTTCTGTATTAATTGATACTATAAATTCTCCAACATTGAAATATAGTGATGAGGTACCTCCAGAGTTTTCAATGACCAATCCTCTTCTGGCAGGAGGAGCGGGAAACTTTTTTATAAAATTTATTTTATCTTCAGAAAGATTGTAAGATATTATACTATTTCTGTTAGTAGGAAAAATTATGTTACCATTATAAAAGACAGGAGTAGATTGGACAATCTCTTCAGTTTGACGGATAAGAAGATTCTTTTTATCTAGTTTATCTAAATTTAATATTTTATAAACTTTAGGAGATTTAGGGGTTTTCTTAACATTATAGTATCGTTTATTACTCTTTCCAGAACTTAAAATGATATTGTTTGAGTTTTGATTAATATTAGTCTCTGAAATTATACCATTTTGCAATTTATTTTGAGAAATGTTATTTTTTTTAATAATTATAAACTCCTGCAATTTATTTCTTGTAATACTATCCTCAATTTCCAGGAAAGGATTAAAATTATTTATAGTATTAACATTTTGATTACTTGGTGTAAATTCTTTTAAATTAAGATATAGGTTAAGACTTGGTTTATATAAAATTGAATATTTTAACGAACTTTTTAAAATATTGTCTTTTTGTGCAGTAAACAAAGAAAAACTAGAAAAGTATGAATAAAAGAATATTGGATATACAATAATAAACATAATTATTATTGTAAAAACTGTTATCAATCTTAGAAAATATTTTTTTTTTTATTTTTTTGTTCATCTGTTAAAATAATAATTTTATTTCAAGAGTAGAGTTGATAAAAAGTCTCTAAAACGTTATTTAAATAATTTAAAAATAAGTATTTATTTCTTATTAATTTTAGATTAGCCTGTATAATTCGTATGCAGTAAACTAAGTATAAACATTTAATTAATAAAGTTGTATTTTTAACATGTAATTATTTAGATAAAATTAGTATTGAGTTTAAAAATATTGTACTACTTCAGACCACTTCTCTATTCAGAGACAGATATGATTTCATACTTGTAGAACTATTATTAAAAAATAAATTAATCAAAGTATAATGAATAATCTAGGAATAATAGTTCAGGCAAGAACCAGTTCAGCTAGACTTCCCAATAAAGTAGTTCTTCCTTTTTATAGAAATAAATCTATAATTGAGATTATAATTGAAAAATTAAAAAAACTAGATTTAAAAATTTACGTTGCAACTTCAAAGAAAAAATCAGATGATATAATAGAAAAGATTTGTAATAAAGTTAGAGTAACTTGTTATAGAGGAGATGAACATAATGTTCTTTCAAGATTTATTTTAATATCAGAACAAAACAATTTGTCTCATGCAGTAAGGGTATGTTGTGATAACCCTTTTATAAATATTGAATTATTAAATAAACTTATATTAAATTTTAAATCTAATCATGACGCAGATTATATTTCTTATTTTGATAATTTAAATAATCCATCAATTAAATCACATGTTGGTGTTTTTTGTGAAATATTTTCATATAAATCAATGAAACTAATCAATTCTCTAACTATGGATCAAAACCATTTAGAACATGCTACAAGTTATATTTATGAAAATCCAAAAAAATTTAAAATTATAAAGATTAAAAATCCAATTTTATTAAACAATAAATGGCTTAGACTTACTGTAGATACTAAAGATGACTTTGATGTTGTATCAAGAATTTTTAACAATTACAAAGGCGATAGAGATTCAATTAAAGATTTGATTCACTTCATAAAAAATGATGAACAATTAATTGAAAAGATGACTTATAATATTAATACAAATAAAAAATGACATATTTAATAGCAGAAATTGGGCAAAACCATAATGGAAGCGTTGATTTAGCAAAAACATTAATTGATGTTGTTGCTAGATCAATTACAGATCAATTCAATAATAAAGAAGTTAAAGGAATGGATGCGGTTAAGTTTACAAAAAGAGATTTAAAAAATGAGCTTTCGAAATCTCAGATGGATAAGATATACAATTCTCCTAACTCTTTTGGAAAAACCTACGGTGAGCACCGACAATTTCTAGAATTAGATGATTCAGAACATTTTGAACTATATAAATATTCTAAAGTAAAAAATCTAGAATTTGTCGAGACATTATGTGGAATAAATTGCTTATCAATCCTCAAGCTTTTTAAACCGGATCGATTAAAAGTTGCATCTCGAGACTTGACTAATTTACCTCTTATTCAAGCACTGTCAGAGACAAAAATTCCAATAATCTTATCTACAGGTATGTCTGGCTTGCAAGAGATTAATGATGCATTAGACATAATAACTAAATATCACAATAATATTTCAATATTACATTGTGTTTCTGAGTATCCAGCTAGTTATGATAATATAAATTTAAAGTCAATTACTTATTTAAAAAATAAATTTCCTAAATACACAATAGGTTATTCAGACCACTCAATTGGAATATCTATACCTAATGCTGCTGTTGCCTTAGGTGCTGAAATAATTGAAAAGCACGTAACACTTGACAGAAAAATGAAAGGAACTGATCAAATTGGATCTTTATCTATCCCTGGGATTGAAAGAATGGTTAGAGATATAAGAAATCTTGAATCTGCCCTAGGTCGTGAGAATATTTTCATTTCTGATTCTGTAAAATCAAATAAGCTAAAACTCGAAAGATCAGTTGCATCAAAAATTATTATAAAAAAAGGCAATACTATAAGAGAGTCTGACATACACTTGCTTAGTCCAGGAGATGGATACCAATGGAGTGATAAAAATAAGATTGTGGGTAGAATAGCAGCTAAGGATATACCTGCTAATGAGGTTATATATGATCAGTTCTTAAAATAACTAAAAAATTCTGCATCAAGATAGTTAATATTATTAAGAACTTAGATTTATCTAAAATATAACTCAAAAACTATTTATAACACGAGCGAGTGGAGCAGTTGGTAACACTTTCATTACTTAATTATAATATTTAATAATCAGCTCAGCTAACTTTAAATCATCTTCATAATCAATATCAACAATCGAACCTATTTCATCAGTTATAAATGGTAGTGTATCATTAGTTATGTAGTTATTATTTTTGAATAATGATTTTTTTGAGGAAATATAAATAAGTCCATTTTCATAATATAAATTTTCTAAATCTTGATGTCTTTGCCCAATCTTATAGTTTATTGGATGATATTTCTTATTCTTAATTTTACCAAATTTCTTGTGAAGTATACTAACACTCATAAGCGAATTGCTGTTTGATTCTTCAAATGATTTAATTGCCTCAGTAATTAGAGATTTTGTTCTTATGGGATTAGTGGGTTGAAGAATAATTATGTTTTTAAAATTTATATCTTTTGATATTAAATGTTTACAAAAATCAAGAATAACATCATTAGTTGATGTCTCATCCTCAGCTAGATTACTTGGTCTTCTATAAGTTGATATATTATATCCTTCTGCTAAATCAATTATTATTTTATCATCTGTATTTACCCATATATTTTTTCTACTAAAAAATTTTATTGCATATTCTATTGAGTGTGATATAAGAGGTCTACCATTTAATTCTCTTAAATTTTTACCTTTTATTCTTTTGGAGTTTTTTCTAGCAGGAATAACTACAATATAGTCTTTATAATTCATTGTAATATTTCTTTAAAATAGTTAAAAGTTTTATCAATC
>MDTB01141111.1_pt1 | contig 14438 bp, 13 predicted proteins | sample 811161 | NCBI WGS metagenome assembly MDTB01 (sample SAMN05326650, study PRJNA326480) | marine metagenome | isolation source: seawater | place: Mediterranean Sea | collected 2009
GAGACCCAGGAACACGGCGAGGCCGCCGACCATCGGGGTCGGTGTATCGTGGCGCTTCCGTTCGCTGGGCCGGTCGATCAGGCCCATCCGTCTCGCGTTCGGCACCAGCACGATTAGTGCGGCGAGCGTCGCAACCGCGCCCAGTAGCGCGACCACGAACACGGGCCCGACGCCCGCGACGAAATCGATTAAAAACTGTGGTGGGTTGAAGGCAAACATCCGTCTCTTCCCTACGCGCTACATCGGCTTCGTGTCGCGGCGCGTCTCTGTCTGGGGCGGGGCCTGGGGCCTCGTACGCGTTCATCGCGCGTCCCATTATCCTGTTCCTACCCGCCGGCTGTTCTTGACTGACTCATCGCCGGCTGCCTGTACGCCGCGGGAGATCACCACTTAACACACCCAATACGTACTAACCGAAACAATATACGTAGAAACCGAAAAGTTCAAGACCCGAACAACAAAAAAATTATTATAACTGATATTTCTTTTACTGGAGACCCCTAAAGCCCCATAGATGCTAGGGGACCGGGCGCTCTGTACTCTTCGTCTGGGCGGTCAGCGGGACCGAGAGCTCGGTCCCCTCGGGCAGCGTTCCCTGGACCAGGCCAAACCGACCGAAGCAGTTCTGACCCGGCTCGAGCGGGTACTTCGCGGCGGCCTCGATCTCGGCCAGGACCATGCTCAATAACTGACCCGATGGATTGTACCGCTCGAAGACCTCTACGTAGGCCGGAGTCCGCAAGCTGGACTCGTTCACTGACACCCTGAGATCGCAGAAGTCAAACTGGTCCGCGGTCGGCCTGACCACAAATCGGTGCAAGCCTGCGGGGATTCCAATCACCTCCACCTGCCCGACCTCTAGCAGGTGGACCTCTCCGTCTACCTCCAGTCTGACGTCCTCTTTGGACCACATCTCGTAGCCCGGGGTCCGGAATATGAGGACCGGGTAAGTCTCACGCCCGACGGGCTCGGCCTGTTCTTGATCAACAAACTTACCGAGAAAGAAATTTTGGTCGATAGGCTCAAAGGCCTTGCATCCCCCCAAGCCCAAGAACGTGGCCAGGACACAAAGATAAGTAAAATTACGTAGCATGTTGATACGGTAACAGTATCGCCCGCCCACGGGAAGAGATTCTCGTCGCCTATTCGAGACTCTCCGAGATAGGCCCGGCGAGCACTTAAGATAGGGCCGTCCCTGCGGGAAATATTGGCATTGGAATTGCATAGCAGACGGCAGTGTAACTTTTTTGACACGAGGAACGTATGAACTACCTAACCGAACAAGAAAACTTTTGGGCCGGCTCGTTTGGTGACGACTATATCTCACGAAACGAATCAGGAGCCTTACTGTACTCCAAGGTGGCGATGTGGTCACAGATGCTGAAGTCAGCGAACAGGGTTAAGTCGATTAAGGAGCTGGGTTGCAACATCGGGCTGAACCTGAAGGCGCTCCATCATCTGAACCCGTCGTACGATCTCAGTGGCGTCGAGATCAATGAAATCGCCGCCCACCAGGCCACGGAGCTGGGTATCGGCTCCATTACCTGCGGCACGATCACGAAGCCGTTGGAGGGCGAAAAGGTCGACCTCACGTTCACGGCCGCTGTCTTGATTCACATCAATCCTGAGAAGCTAGATCAGGTCTATCAAAACTTGGTTAATCTATCGAACCGTTATGTGTTGGTTGCCGAGTATTACAACCCGACCCCGACCGACGTCGTTTATAGGGGTCACTCTGAGCGGCTCTTCAAGCGTGATTTTGCGGGCGACCTCATAGACTCATATGGGTTAAACCTCGTAGATTATGGGTTCTGGTATAAGCGAGACAACGTGGCGCAAGAGTTTGGAGACGTATCTTGGTTTCTTCTCGAGAAGTAATGGTTCAAAAAGTTTACGGGATTGTCGAGTAAGTCATGTTTCAGAATAAGTCGATTCTAGTAACAGGGGGCACCGGCTCTTTCGGAAAGGCGTTCATCAGACGCCTCCTAGAGTCGCCAGATAGCCCGAAACGCATCGTCATCTTCTCTCGAGACGAGCTAAAGCAGTACGAGATGAGCTGCGACCGGGCGTTCTCTGACAACCAGACACTACGCTACTTCTTGGGAGACATTCGAGACAAAGACCGCGTACAAAGAGCGCTCGAGGGGATCGATTTCGTGGTCCACGCGGCGGCCCTGAAACAAGTACCAGCAGCTGAATATAACCCTTTCGAGTTCATTAAAACCAACGTAATTGGGGGCCAAAATCTGATCGAGGCAGCTCTCGATGCAGGCGTGACTCGGATCGTAGCGCTGTCCACCGATAAGGCTGCGGCGCCCGCCAATCTATACGGTGCTACCAAGCTGTGCAGCGATAAACTGTTCGTGGCAGCGAACGCGATCAAGGGTGAACGAGACTTTAAGACCTCGGTGGTCAGGTACGGAAACGTCATGGGTAGCCGGGGATCTGTGATACCGTTCTTCAACTCGATCAAGGCCACAGGCGTGCTGCCTATCACACATCCAGAGATGACGCGATTCAACATCACTCTGGACGAGGGGGTGGATATGGTTCTTTGGGCCATGGAAAATATGTTGGGCGGAGAAGTTTTCGTACCCAAGATTCCTTCCTACCGGATTCTCGACGTGGCCGAGGCTGTATGTCCCGCGTGCGAGAAACCCGTGGTGGGGATCCGTCCAGGCGAAAAGCTTCACGAAGAAATGATCACGCGATCGGATGCTCCCACCACCATTGACCTGGGTGACTACTACGCTATCACCCCAGCTACGGGTAACAAATCGTTAGACCAGTTTTTAGATCACCACAAGGCGAAACCTGTACCCGAGGGCTTCCACTACGCGTCCGATAATAACGAGGATTTCTTGACGTCAGAACAGATCGAACTGCTGATCCGGAAAATCTGAATGCGGCCCGGCACCAGAACAAAATCAGCATTACTGATTGGCGCGGGCAAAATTGGCGCGGGATATGACAGTGTCGCGAAATACGATGGCCCAAGCCTGTCTCACCTCAGGGCGCTGCAGCACTCGGTCAATGTGGAACATATCGATATCGTCGACCCGGATGAGAATTGTCTCGGAAAAGTTAGGGGACGGCCCAAAGTCAGGAACTGTTTTACTACCTTAGAAAAAAAGGCACTCGTCGACCCAGATGTGATCGTGGTCGCCGCCCCCACGGCAACTCACGCGGAATTGCTTAGTCTCATCTCGGAGGTCAGTACATCGGGCTGCCCGATCATTTGTGAAAAACCCACAACCTCGTCGGAATCAGACCTGACAGTAGTAAAATCCTTATCCTCCCAGTTCAAAAGCCGGATATTCGTGAATTACTCGAGGCAATGGAGCAAAGACCACACACAGATCGGCGAGCTGATCGCCGATCAGAGACTGGGGTCACTGCGCTTTGTTAGATGCGTTTACGACAAGGGCATACTGAATAATGGTGTCCACCTGATCGATTTTCTGAGGACGCTGTTAGGCAACCAGATTGATTTGGCCTGGATCGGCGACCCAGTTTTTGACAACGGCCCTGGAAACCCGACACTTTCGTTGAAGCTTACGTTTGGTTCAGTACCCGTGTTTATCATTGGAAACGACGCACGAAATTACTCGATTTTCGAGATGAAGTTCTTCTTCGAGGGAGGAACCATCGAACTGGTGGACAGCGGAAGGGAACTGGTCGAGGAGAAGACAAAACGCCACAATATGTATCAAGAATACACCGTGCTCGAGCAAACCACACGGCGGACGACAGACCTCACCCACGCGATGGATAAAATGTATCAAGAGATCCTGGGAGGGAAGGCGGCCTCGAATCTCCAGTCAGCGATAGATACCGAGGCTTTTTGTTTGCAATTAGTCCGGGCACATGAGATGAGGCGGGAGCCACAATGAAGAAATTGATTGACAGGAACACCATGGGTCCTGAGGAACTAGCAGTCTCCCAGGAGGTTGTTGAATCCGGAAATCTGTCAGACTTCATTGGGGCCTGGCACGAACAGAAATTTTTTGGAGGAAATCGGGTCCAGCAGTTCGAGCAAGATGTGTGCGAGCTGTTCGATATAGAACACGCCGTCTCTGTCAACTCCTGGACAAGCGGATTAATCGCGATGGTAGCCGCGCTCGGGCTGGAGCCCGGCGATGAGATCATCACGTCACCATGGACCATGAGCGCCACGGCGATGGCGATCCTCCACAACAATTGCATACCGGTCTTTGCGGACATTAACCCCCGAACATATAACATCGACCCCGAGTGCGTCAGGAAACTTATCAACTCCAAAACGAAGGCCGTCCTCGCGGTCGATATTTTTGGCCTGCCGGCAGACATGGCCGCACTCAGGGCTGTTTGTGATGAGTTTGGTCTTTTCTTACTATCGGACAGCGCACAGGCCCCGGGTGCCCGAATCGGCTCTCAGTATGCCGGCACCCTCGCTGATATCGGTGGATACTCTCTCAATTATCACAAGCACATCCACTGCGGCGAGGGCGGTGTAATCGTGACCAACGATGAACGACTCGCCACCCGATGCAAATTAATCAGAAATCATGCCGAGTCAGTGGTGGCCGATCTCGGCCTCGAGGATCAGCCCTGCATGGTCGGCTACAATTTCAGGATGACCGAAATTGATGCCGCGATCGCTTGCGAGCAGCTGCCGAAGCTAGAACTCGCCGTTATGGAGAAACAACGGCAGGCAGATATCTTGTTTGCAGTTTTAAATGGAACGCCGGGGATAACATTGCCAGCGGTCCCAGCCACGTTCTCACACGCTTACTATATCTACGGGATTCAGCTTGATTGCAGTCGCTCCCCAAACGCTCGCGAGCAGTTAGTTAGGCAGCTAGGTCCAGAGTTTCCTATAGTGGTCGCCTATCAGAACATACACCGCCTACCAATATTCCTTAAAAAACGAATCTACAAGCACTCGGAGCTGCCTTGGTCGCTCAGCGCCAATGAGCACACCTATGGGAGAGGCACGTGCCCCAACGCCGAGCTTCTATTTGATCAGACATTCGTGGGAATCCCGCTGTGCCAGTATCAGTTCACGGACGGGGATATCGAGCTCATCGGCCGGAGACTCAGGGAGGAGTGGGAGACGATCTATGGGACCGACTGAGTTCACTTCATTGTTAGGGGACAATACCCTGATCGTCGCCCACGATGCAGGATCGGCGGCGGTAATCGCTAATAACCTAGATGGCGGGGGTTCGTCCGAACTGGTCGCCGTCGCAGAGGGCCCGGCAATAAATATCCTCGGACCCAGGGTAAGAGTTTTCGGCCGAGATCAACTCGACAGATTACTGGCCGAATCCGATCAGGTACTAACCGCCACCGGGTGGCAATCAGACCTAATCGGGGTGGCCCTAAGCCGCGCGAAAACAGCTGGACTAAGAACGGTTGGTCTCGTCGACCGAAACAAAAACCTCGAGCTTCGTTTCAGGCACCAAAACGAGCTCCTGATACCCGATCTAATCATCGCGCCCTCCCAAATGAAGCTGACACTGCCGACCAACCTGAATCGTGTCCCGGTCCTGTATCTCGACGATGTCGGATTCGAGCGGCTAGTCAGTGAGGTCAAGGAGCTGAAAATTTCAACGGAGAAGACATACGATTTCTTATTTATCGGACAACCCGTTGTCGACGCAAACGGCTCGGTAGATTCGGAATCACAATTTGCCGCTATCCGGACCCTCTGGCGAGACAGTCGGGACAGCAAACGTATCGGGTTTCGGCCCCACCCGTCGCAAACAGGCAACCTGGATGGCTACCTCCCTGATGGCGTACGAATCTGTGATACCCAAGAACCCGCTACCCTCCAGATAGCGCAAGCGAAATCGGTGGTCGGGTTCGATTCGATCCTTCTCGATATCGCTGACGCGGCCGGGGTTCCCTGTTCACGCATCGATCACGGGGCCCACAGACATGCTTCCTGAGACAGTAGCGATCATACCCGCCCGGGGAGGCAGTAAAAGAATCCCCCGAAAAAATATCAAGGCATTTTTAGGCAAGCCGATCCTTGGCCACGTCATCGAGATCCTGAAAGACTCACAGGCCTTCGGTGAGATACTCGTCTCCACGGACGATACCGAGATCAAGATGATCGCGTCTGATTTTGGCGCGGACAGCGTGATCGATCGACCAGAATTCTTAGCCGACGATCTGACGCCAACCCAACCGGTGATACAACACGCGATCCAGGAACGGGGGCTCCATGATTCTCTGATCTGCTGCGTCTATCCCTGTAACCCGCTGCTAACAAAAGCCACCATCACTGCCTGCCTTGACCAGGTCAGGAAGTCGCCCGACCGATTCTCCTTTCCTGTGCTGGAGTATCGCCACCCCATCCAGAGGGCCTTCACGATGTCAGGAGACGGACAGCTAACCTTTCGGACCCCTGAGCACGAACTGTCGCGCACCCAGGACCTCACAAAACACCTTCACGACGCGGGCTCAATCTATTGCGCGCTCGCCAGTGTGTGGCTCTCTGATATGCGAATCCATAGCAACGCGAATGGGGTACCTGTCGACCATACAGAGGCAATAGATATCGACCACGAACAGGATTGGACCTTGGCAGAACAAATTTTTTTAACGCGGTCACTCAGTGATGACTAGCCGCGTTCTGCTTGTTGGTGCATCGAGTATGTTGGGCAACCAATTTCGATACGCGTCACTGTATAAAGATCAACTGATTTGTCAATTCAATCGTCCGGACCCCAATGGTCTAAGCTTCTCGGTCACAGATCCAGACGAATTTTTCAGGTCCCTGTCTAATATTAAGCCCGAAATTATTCTTAATTTTGCCGCCGCAACAAATGTTGACTGGTGCGAGTCACACGAAGACGAAGCCTTTGTCGCGAACGCCTCGATCCCACAAAATATCCAGAAATGGATCGATGAATCCAGCGCCCGGACCTTTGTAATACACGTATCCACCGATCAGGTCTACGACGGCCAAGGTTCAGAGGCGTCGGGGGAGAACGATGCCGCCCCAGTTAATACTTACGGACGATCAAAGCTTGCCGGCGAGCGGGCCCTCAACGTCAACCACGCATGCGTACTGAGAACAAACTTCGTCGGCAAGAGCCCCACCTCCAAAAAATCAATGACGGACTGGATTATTGATAAGATAGACAGTGATGAGGGCATAACCGGGTTCTCAGATGTCTATTTCTCACCTATCACTATCAGCACACTGGTCTCAATGATAGACCGCTGCATAGACCAGCGCCCGCTGGGTGTTATGAATCTGGGTAGCGACCGGGGCATTTCAAAAGACCACTTTATCCGCGAATTCCTCGCACGGACTAACCGTAACACCGGAGCAGTCTCAAGCGACTCGATCGACAGTTGCTCCGGACTCGCTAGGAGACCGAAAAACATGATCATGGACAGCCATAGATTTTACTCGTCCCTCGGTATAGATCCGATCGACTTGGACAGAGAGATACAATACGCAGCAGAGGAGTACCAACATGAGACCTTGTGAGTTGATTAACAATATTAATGGCGAAGCTTCCTCACCCTATTTCATCGCAGACGTAGGCGCGAACCATGACGGAGACCTCCAGAAGGCGCTTGATCTGATAAACCTAATTGCGGACGCGGGCGGACACGCCGCGAAGTTTCAACATTTTTCTGCCGACACGATCGTGAGCAACACAGGATTTAAGTCACTCGGCACAAAGATGGCGCACCAATCCAAGTGGAAAAAGTCGGTGTTCGAGATCTACCAGGACGCCTCGATCAACCTCGAGTGGACCGAGGCACTCAGAGACGAGTGCAAAAAGAGACACCTCGACTTCTTTACGAGCGCTTACAGCCTCGAGCTTGTTGATTTCATTGATCCCTACGTGGACGTATACAAGATCGGATCAGGCGACATCACCTGGACTCAAATCCTTGAGCACACGGCCAAGAAAAACAAACCAATCCTCCTGGCCACAGGCGCCTCAACATTGGATGACGTGAGCCGGGCCATGAACGCGATCCAGCGACACAACCGTCAGGTCTGCTTAATGCAATGCAACACTAACTACACCGGTAGCCTGGAAAACTTCAAGTACTGTAACCTCAACGTGCTCCGGAACTTTAAGGAGCTATACCCGGGCGTGACGCTGGGGCTTAGTGATCATACCCCCGGCCATGCCACCGTCCTTGGGGCCCTGGCCCTTGGCGCTACGGTTTTTGAGAAACACTTCACCGACGACAACGACCGCGAGGGCCCAGACCACTCGTTCGCTATGAACCCCCGTTCGTGGTCCGAGATGGTCGAGAGGAGTACAGAGCTCTGGCAGGCGCTTGGGGACGGTCGGAAGATAATAGAGGGTAACGAGACCGACAGCGCGGTCGTTCAGCGTCGGTCACTACACACTACCCGGGACCTCCCGCAGGGAAGTATTCTAGGCGAGTCCGACCTCGTCCCGTTAAGACCCTGTCCCCCTGGTGGGATCGCCCCCTACCAGTTAATGGACATAATCGGCAGGCCACTATCAAAACCCGTCGCGAGCGGATCTCCATTATCGTGGACAGATCTAGAGCACTGATATTCATACCAGCACTGGACGAGGCTGAGACCATCGCCAGTGTCGTGACAGACTGCCTGGCTATCGGTGAGGTGCTTGTCCTCGATGATGGTTCAAGCGACTTAACCTCAGTCGAGGCGAAAAACGCCGGCGCCAGCGTTATCGGCAACAAGAGCCCCGGGGGCTATGACAAGGCGATACGTACAGGATTTGAGTACGCGGTGGAGCACGAATTCGATATCCTGATCACGGCCGACGCCGATGGCCAACACTCGGGCCCGGACATCCGACGCGCCCTGGATACAATGATATCGGACGAGGATACCGCGCTGGTGGTTGGTACCCGGGACAAGCTCAATCGAATATCCGAGCATCTCTTTTCTGGTATCTCGGGGCTGATCTTTGGGATCTCTGACCCGCTCAGCGGACTCAAGGCATACCGTGTCAGGGAACTCAGGGGGCTGTCAGACCACGTGGGCGCTAACATTGGTACATTAATCGTCGCCGCGAGCGTTAAACTGAAGAAGAAAATAAAAATGATTGGTATCACCATAGAGCCGCGAACCGCGGGCCGTTCTCGGTTCGGTCACTCGTTGTCTGGGGAGCTGAAAATACTTCGCGCGCTTTTAACCTTCTTGTTTTTGAGGCCTGGGAATATTGGAACCGAGACAGGACCAAAGATATCCACGAACAAAGAAGAACAACAGGACCATTGATTAACGGACCATGACGGAGCCACATATATGCACCTGACTTCCCCTGACGGTTCTTTAAATATACGTCCCGTCACCGAGGACGACATCACGTCGAATTATGTCGGTTGGTTGAACGATCAATCGCTCATGCGATACAGCAACCAGAGATTCATCAACCACACGCTCGCGACCAGCCGTTCCTACCTCGCTACCTTCACAGAAACCGATAACCTATTCCTAGCTATCTGCGACGCGGGAGATCAAATGGTCGGGACCATGACCGCCTACAGGAACATGAATCACCGGACCGTCGACCTCGGAATCCTCATAGGGAAAGAATTTACCGGCAAAGGCTTCGGTAAAGCTGCCTGGGAGACCATGGTCTCGCACCTCACGAATGATGGGCTCACCCGGAAAATCACCGCGGGCTGTGCCAGCCCTAACCTCGCCATGATTAGACTGGCGGAGGGATCTGGGATGGTATTGGAGGGTCGCAGGGTGGGCCAAGAAGTCTGTGACAACATCCCGGTAGATATCCTGTTATTCGGGAAAATCGTCAAACAATAACCAGACCCAACACAACGCAAGTAGATACCGGCAATTTTTTTCTAAAGAACGGCAACTTCTTGCCGATTAGTAATTCAGGATTGAAATACTGATTAAAACTGTGGGTTTCAGATGCAAGTCTCAGATACGACAGCCTTAGTCTTAGACCGCTACCTGCTTGGCGGGGCCTCCACTGGTCCCGACAGTGGGTCGACCGATAGTGCGGCCACGAAACCGCTCGCCCAGTGGACCGAGGCAGAGATAAGTGAGTTCGCTCCCCGGATAGCGATCGCCGATCGACTTTCCGATACCTCGTCCGCGATATCGATCATTGAGCTCCGTAAAGGCACCCTGGACGAACTTTCAGGGCACCTATACCAGATGCTGACACAGGTCGAAATGGCTGAACAGGCCGCGATCGACGGAGATCTCGACACAATAGCTTCAGCGGAGGCCGAGATTGCTCGTCTGGAGTCGGAGCTGTCAAAGTTTATCGGGCAGAACGTGGAGGGTCAGGTCGTCAGTACCCTATCGACCGACGAGGCGACGCAGCTAGACGGCAACGTGATACGGATCCTCGACACAGAGTCTCCATCGGTAAGCTCGCAGTACCTGGCGGCCATCGAGGTCGACATGGCGTCCGTAATCACCCACGCACACTCGGCGGCGGGTTGTCCAATATGCGCAGCTATGGTCGCTGAGAACGGTTCCACCACTGGGTCCACGAATGACGCGTATGAATTGGATAATACCGCTACGACCAATTCCTCGAACGGGTCCTCGGCCACAAGCTCGATCACCGCGTCTGGGGTCGCATACATCGACCCGCTGCTCAAACAGCTCGCGTGGGATCTGCAGGACGGCGAGACACTGAGCTATTCGTTCTATCTCGGGGACAGCGTTGTCCCGTACACGGCCTCTTACTCCGACCCGCTAGAGCAGAACTCAGTCGAAATCGCCGACGCGCAGAAGGATGAACTCAGGGCCGCCTACTCGACCTGGTCGACATACGCGCCGTTCACCTTCGAGGAGGTCACTGAGACCGCGTCCGGGCTCGTAGTGGGTGACCTCAGGAATGCCTATATCAATCGGTTTAGTGGGGACGACCTGGACGGGGTCGCGGCGTTCGCGTACTACCCCTACAATAACAGTGTCGGTGGCGATACCTGGTACGTCGAGCCGAACACGGTAAGCACAAACGCTACCTTCGCTGACGACACCTATGGCCGGTTAACCGCCCTGCACGAGATCGGTCACTCGATCGGTCTGAGCCACCCGTTTGATGGTGGCTCTGGTTCGGGCGAGACGTATGCCGGCAACGGGATTACTGACACGATGCGGCAGTCGGTAATGTCCTACACCCGATCAGACTACGTGACCTATTACGAGAACTCGGGATCCCTCGCCTCTAAGAGCATCTATTCGAATACCCCCATGATCTATGACGTGGCGGCGGTCGAGTACCTCTACGGCGATATCACCGACGCGAACACGGGCAACACCACCTACACCTTTGGCGACACAGACCACCAGAGGATCAAGACAATCGTCGACTCCGGTGGCACAGACACGATCGACCTCTCGAACTCCAGACACCGGAGCATCGTAGACCTTACCCCGGGGTCACTTTCAAGTGTCGGTTACGCGACCGAGGCGGAACAGGAAGCTTACTGGGCCGCCGAGGGCTATTCATTATCGTCAGTGCAGTCGTTTATTTCTCCGACACAATTGTTCAAGGGTAATGACAACGTCGGTATCGCCTTCAGCGCGACAATTGAGAACATAATCGGTAGCGCCGGCGCTGACCAGTTCACCGGTAACAGTGCCGCGAACGTGATAGAGGGCAACGCCGGTAACGACACAATAGCCGGTGGCGGCGGTAATGATTACGCGGTCTTCAACGGTAACTACGCCGACTACTCGATAACGGGATCCTACGCCAGCAGCTACACGGTCGTGGATAATGACACCTCCGACGGCGACGACGGCACAGACACCGTGTCAGGCGTCGAGTTTTTAGAGTTCGCTGACATGACCTACAACACGGTCACCGGCAACCTGACCAACACAAGCTCAGGCGGTGCTCTAGGTGGTTCCGCATCGGGCACCGCGGCCACGGTAACACCGACCGCCATATCGGTTGCCATCGGGGGTGGCGGCGGAGGTGGCGGCGCGCCGCCGAAGGTTCAGGCAGCGACGGTATCCATAGGAGATAGCTCTAGCAGCACCTCCGCGAAAATAGCCGCCGCACACGGCCTCCGAGGACTCGATCTGACGACCCGGGAGGGTCGAGAGGAGGCCCTGATAATACTCAGCATCAGCATGGCCACCACCGGCGGACAACGCTCGGGTCTGGCCGCATCGTTAACAAGTATGAACGATGCGCAAAGCCAAGCCATGGCTGCCTTCACTAATAATCCCGGTCGGAGCGTGACGGGCGAATCAGCGACGGCTACTGTACGCAAGGTAGTGCAAGACGCTGGGTCACTTTTGTTGGCCAAGAACACAAAGGATCGTGAATCTCTCGTCTCGATTATTGAAGCGACGACGTAGCGAATCACTATTATTTCTGCTTGGGCCGTCTGACTTAAGAGCGGTAAAAAACATTCAGTAATTTCTTCAGCTGAGCAACAAGCCCTCCGTGATCCCAGTTTGGCTCGCACCTTATCAGGTGGACCAATGGAAACCATGGATATTTTTCTCTTCCCAACAACGTCCAGAACGTCTTAGGTCCCCACGTGATTGTGGGCTGAGCAGTTATCCCAGCCAAAGCGAGGCAAATCGAGCCCGAGGTCACGACCAGATCACAGGTCTGTATGTAGTTCAGTTGTGCTATGAGATCGTTATAAAAATCCTCATCCGGAATATAAATGTTAGGTTCCAGAGCCAAGTCGGCGACCTCAACCTCATTTATCCCATACTGCAAACTGACGAACAGAACATCATCAGGAGCGCCGCGAATCATCTCGATCACGGCCTGATGAGCCAGATAGTAGTGGATACGTTTGTGAGTGAGGATACCGCTGCGCCAGGACAATCCAACAATACGTGACTTACCCGGGAACCTATTCAACAAATCACCCCGGAGTGCGACCGTCTCAGGCCTTTCTCGAATAAAATGTTTTGTACCTGAAACGTCGAGGCTTCCTAGCGTGACCGGTAACGATCCGGAGGGGAGCTGGTAATCAAACGTGATCGTTTCTGGAAACTCTGCCCCCTCACTAAAGGGTAGAACCAGTGCCTGTGGATACCATTTCTCGATGACCGCGCAGATTTTTTGTGACGCGTATATACCGATCTTTGAGGGCCTCAACTTCAGGACCTCAGGAAGAAGGGTCAAAAATAAGATCTCGTCACCGATTCCTTGCTCCCCCCACAGCAGGATAGACTTATCGGTTAGATCCTCCCCGCGCCACCTATCGGCGGGAAACTCAAACCTGCGGGTAGGAAAATTATCCCAATCCCATCTGGCCTCGTAATTTTGCCAACCATTTTTGAGATCGCCGCATGAGAGCTGAAGTAACGCCTTGTTCCAGCGAGCCTCAACAGCCACCTGCGAACCATCAAACCTCGTCTCGGCCATCTCGAAATATCGGACAGCTTCTTCGAAGTTCCCCTCGGCTTGGTTGATCTTGGCATGCAGGTTAATAATATTCGGATTGAGTTCATTGATCTCAGGAAAATAGTCGTCGACCATCTGCCGAGCGTCAGTGATACGGTTGGCGGCAATGAAAGCGATTACCACCGAGAAAATAATCTCCGACAGCCTTGCATCCGTCCTATCGAACTGTATCCGCCCAGCATCGTAGTGCTCTAAGATGCCCTCGTAATTGCCTTCCTCGTTGAAGAGCAATATTTCCCAAACCAAATATTTTGCCTTGTCGTCACCAAAGGTTCTGGCAAGTGTCAAACTCGACTTGGCTTTTCCTACGTCGTTACGATGTAGGTATAGGAAAAACAAAACCTCTGGGGCCTCATGCCGCTCAGGCTCCCGCTCAAGTGCCTCGCTCGCTAACTTGTGACAGAGATCAAAGTTTTGGGAATCGAGCATCCACTTGGCTCCGGCGACAAACTGCACGTAGGTCAGTTGGTCTCGATGCGAATCATAGAGACGCTCTAGAGAACGCCCAACTGCATCCCAATCATTTCTTTTCACATCTTTGATCAGGTGATCGAAAAGCTTACCTTTTTCGGACTTGATGGTCTGTTGTTTTGCCTTTTGCTTCGACTTCGCAACCTTGCTCTTCGGTGTCAGGGGCTTTTTTTTCGGTTTCTGGGGACTTTTCATGGCTTTCGAAGTGATGTAAACATCAGATGGTAAAGAGAAAAAAGTATTTAGCCAAGAAATCAAAAAAATCTCGGCACACACGCGAATAAAAAAGGCCGGTCAGTGACCGGCCTATAAGCCTTAGAGTTAACTCCTTAACCCAAGAGACTGAGTACGCTCTGTGGTGCCGCGTTGGCCTGGGCCAGCATCGCAGTTCCTGCCTGTTGCAGGATCTGGGCCCTGGCGAGAGCCGCCGCCTCCAGCGCGAAGTCCGCGTCCTGGATACGGGACTGGGCCGCCGAGGTATTCTCGACCACGTTCGAGAGGTTCGACACCGTGTGTCCGAGACGGTTCTCTATCGCACCAAGGTTGGAGCGCATGTCCGAGATGTCCTGGATCGCGTTA
>MDTB01124677.1_pt1 | contig 14436 bp, 13 predicted proteins | sample 811161 | NCBI WGS metagenome assembly MDTB01 (sample SAMN05326650, study PRJNA326480) | marine metagenome | isolation source: seawater | place: Mediterranean Sea | collected 2009
GACTTATTTAATTTATGTTTCATATGTAATGGGCTGGTGGATATAAAAGTATGAATCCTGAATCTAGGGGCATGTTTTAGTGCTTCATAACATCTATCAATATCTTTTTTCGAATGCCTTGAAAGTCCAGCTGGTATTGAATTTTTTAAAATTTTACTTACTTCTGATACTGCTTCAAAATCCCCAGGTGAAGCAATCGGGAAACCTGCTTCAATAATATCGACTCCTAATTCATCAAATACTCTGGCAATTTGAATTTTTTCTTCTAAACTCATTGATGCGCCTGGTGATTGCTCGCCATCACGCATTGTTGTATCGAAAATATATACTCTATTTTTTTCAGTCATCTTATTTAATTTAGTCTATATAATACAATCTCTCGCTTAGATTGCAAAATAAAAGAGATGAATTAACCTAAAATTAACAAATTTATTTACTTCTTATCGCTATCAACCAACTTCTTTTTACTTATCCACGGCATCATTGCTCTAAGTACAGTTCCAACTTTTTCAACAGGGTGATCAGCAAGTCTTTCTCTTGTTTTTAAAAAGTTTTTTTGACCGTTCTTACATTCATCCATCCATTGCTTGGTAAACTTACCTGATTGGATATCGGTCAATACTTCTTTCATTCTTTTTTTCGTTTCTTCTTTGTTAATAATTTTTGGTCCAGTTACATATTCTCCATATTCTGCAGTGTTAGAAATAGAATAATTCATATTTGCAATTCCACCTTCATATATTAAATCAACAATTAGTTTTACTTCATGAACTGTTTCAAAATATGCCATTTCTGGCTCATATCCTGCCTCAACTAAAGTTTCATAACCATTCTTAATTAATTCAACTAAACCTCCACATAAAACTGTTTGTTCTCCAAATAAATCTGTTTCAACTTCATCTTTAAAAGTTGTTTCAATAATTCCTGATCTCCCTCCTCCAATTGCAGATGCATATGACATTGCTATATCTCTTGCTTTGCCTGATCCATTCTGGTGTACTGCAAATAAACAGGGGACTCCTCCTCCTTTTTCGTACTCACTTCTCACTAGATGTCCTGGGCCTTTTGGAGCAACCATAAAAACGTCAAGATCTTTTCTAGCTTTAATTAAATCGTAATGAATGTTTAACCCATGTGCAAAAGCTATGGACGTACCTTCTTTCACTCTTTGTTCAATATGATTTTTATAAATTTTCGCTTGCAATTCGTCTGGTGTTAAAATCATAACTACATCTGCCCACTCAGCTGCATCGGACAAATTCATAACTTTTAATCCTTTTGACTCTGCTTTTGTTTTGCTTGATGAACCATCTCTTAAAGCTACTACTACCTCTTTTACTCCACTATCTTTTAAATTAAGAGCATGTGCATGACCTTGACTGCCATATCCAAATATTGCAATCTTTTTATCTTTAATTAAATTTCTATCTGTATCTTTTTCGTAAAACATTTTCATATTTTTCTCCTTTAAATTATTTAAATATTTCTGAACCCCTTGTCATTGCAACTGCTCCAGTTCTTGAAACACTTACCAATCCAAATTTCTTTAAGTTTTTTGTCATTGCATCTATTTCTCTTCTCAAAGCTGTTATTTGAATTACGCATGATTTATTAGTTTTGTCCAATATTAATACGTTATATTTTTTACAAGCTTTTAATGCTTTTTCCCTCTTAGATATGTTTGCTACTAGTTTAAATAGCGCCATTTCCTTAAAAATTACTTTTTTATCTTCTCTTTTAAAATCGGCAACTTTATGCACAGGAACTAATTTTTTTAATTGAAGTTTTATTTGCTCAATGACTTGGGGTGTGCCTGTTGTTACAATTGTAATTCTAGAAATATTTAACTTTGGGTCAATTTCAGCGACTGCTAGAGATTCTATGTTATATCCTCTGCCCGAAAATAGACCAACAACTCGAGCAAGCACTCCTGCTTCGTTATCCACCCAAACTACAATTATGTGCGTATCAAACTTGCCTTGCTTGCCTGGAATACTATATGCTGATTTTGATTTAACCATTAAACTAAAGTTTTTCCTTTACCCTTTATTTTGTTTTCTTTCTGATCTTTTGGGCCTAAAAGCATTTGATTATGTGGTTTTCCTGACGGTATCATTGGAAAACAGTTCTCTTCTTTATCAACTAAGCAATCAAAGATAACAGGTTTATTTATATTAATCATCTCTAATATTTTTTCATCTAGCTCATCTGGCTTAGTAGCTCTTATACCAACACAACCATAAGCTTCTGCTAATTTTACAAAATCAGGTAATGCAGCAGTATAACTTTCTGAATAATTTTTATCATGAAGTAGTTCTTGCCATTGCCTAACCATGCCCATGTACTCGTTGTTTAAAATAAAAATTTTAATTGGAAGATTGTATTGCACCGCAGTTGACATCTCTTGCATTGTCATTAATACAGAAGCTTCCCCAGCTATATCAATTACCAATTTATCTGGATGAGCAACTTGTACCCCAACTGCTGCCGGTAAGCCATAGCCCATGGTGCCCAGTCCTCCAGATGTCATCCAACGATTAGGTTTATCAAACTTGTAATGCTGTGCAGCCCACATTTGATGTTGACCTACTTCGGTTGTTATATATGTGTCTTCATTTTTTGTTAACTCATATAATCTTTGAACTGCATATTGTGGTTTTATAGTTTGTGCACTATTAACAAAATTAAATGAATTAACGGACCTCCATTTTTCAATTCTCTGCCACCATTTTGAAATTTTCTGTTTATTTGATTTTGTAAAATTTGGTTTCGATTTTTTAATAGTCTTGATTGTAGAGCTTATTACATTTGCTACATCACCGACTATAGGTAATTCAACTTTTACATTTTTATTTATTGATGATGGATCAATATCAATATGAACTTTTTTTGAATTTGGTGAAAATTCATCAATCTTACCAGTTATTCTGTCATCAAATCTTGCTCCCACATTAATCATTAAATCACAGTCATGCATTGCATTATTAGCCTCGTAAGATCCATGCATGCCTAACATTCCCAAGAATTGATTATCATCGCCAGGAAATGAACCTAATCCTTGCAAGGTTGAAGTTATAGGAAATCCTGTAATACTTACAAGTTCCCTTAGAAGATTGCTTGCTTTTGGACCTGAATTTATAACTCCTCCGCCGGTGTAAAAAATTGGTTTTGAAGATTTGCTCATCAACTCAATAAGTTTATTAATATCTTTTTGATTATAATTGTTTCGTGATTTCCCGTTTAATTTTTTTTGTTTTCTAAATTTATTATAAGTAGATTTATGAAATTGAATATCTTTTGGAATATCAACAAGTACTGGTCCTGGTCTTCCAGTTGTGGCAACTTCAAAAGCTTTATGTATTGTATTTGCTAAGTCATTAATATTTTTAACTAGCCAGTTATGTTTTGTGCATGGTCTTGTTATTCCTGTTGTGTCACATTCTTGAAATGCATCTGTTCCTATTAAATGGGTTGGGACCTGTCCAGTTATACAAACTAAAGGAACTGAGTCCATGTATGCATCCGTTAAAGCTGTTACTGCATTAGTTGCGCCTGGTCCAGAGGTAACAAGCAAAACACCTGGTTTGCCTGTGGATCGAGCATAACCTTCTGCTGCATGTCCTGCTCCCTGTTCATGACGAACTAAAATATGTTTTATAGTTTGATGATTTTTTAACTCATCGTAAATTGGTAAAACCGCACCTCCCGGATAACCAAAAATATTTTTTACGCCTTGGTCCTCCAAACATTTAAAAACGATCTCAGCACCTGAATACAATTTCGACATTTAGCCAATCTAGCTGAAGTTGTGCTAATTGGTCAAGTTTAAGACTCGATTATTTAAATTTTTTTAATATAGACTCTAGATCATTGGGGCCAATTTTCTCCCATGATAACATCTGTCCCCTCGCCCATGTAGTTTGTCTTTTGGCGTATTGTCTTGTTTTTATGTAAATTTTCTCTTTTGTGGTGCCTAAATCAAATTCTCTGGTCAAATACTTTTGTATTTCTTGAACTCCAATTACTTTATTTGAGCTATTATCTTTTTTAACACTTAATTTGTTAAAATTTCTTACTTCAAGTACGGCTCCATTTCTAAACATTGTACTTACTCTTTTTTTAATTCTATTCAACAGATCTGACCTTGGAAAATCTATATAAATTTTGATAAAGCTATTTTTCTGAAATGTTGGGCTTGTTTTTTGAAACCATTTTTTCATGGATGATTTAGTATATTTTTTTATTTCAAATGCTCTTATGGATCTTTGAACATCATTTACATTTATAATTTTGTTAACATATGGATCTATTTTAAGAAGTTTATTATAAAATTTTTCTTGTCCTATTTTTTTTTGCAAAGACCTTATTTTATCTCTAAATTTTATTGGTATGTTTGGTATTTTTACTAGCCCTTCAGTAAGTGATTTAAAATATAAACCAGTTCCTCCCACTATGATTGGTATTTTATTTTTACTTTTAATTTCTTTAATTTTTTTTGTTGCAAGTTTAAGCCAATCCCCAGTTGAAAATTTTTTTTTTACACTTAAAAAACCATAAAGATGATGTTTAATACCCGCTTGATTATAAAGGCTGGGTCGTGCTGTTAAAATTTTTAACTGCTTATAAACTTGCATACTATCTGCATTTATAATTTCACCATTTATTTTTTTTGCAAGCTTAATAGCAAACTTGGATTTTCCTGAAGCTGTTGGACCCGCAATTAATATAATTTTGGACTTAATGTCCATCTCAATCTAATTTAACACCAATATATCTTCTTTGGTTTTGGTTATTATATATTGCAATCAACATAGTTTTTTCACTAGATTTTCTAACAAGATCAACAATCCTTACAAACTCTTCAACTGATCTAATTCTTTTCTTTTGTGCCTCAATAATAATATTATTTATTTTTAAATAATTAACAGGACTATCTTTATCAATGGATGTTATTACAAGTCCTGTTGTGCCTTTAGGAAGTTTTCTGTTTTGAATATCATCTGAATTTAGTAATCTTGCTGATATTTTTAATGATTTGATCTCAGAAATACTTGTGTCTTCTTTTTTATTATTTAAATTAAATTCTTCCGAAGTTTCTAACCTTCCTAATTTTATTTTTTTTATTATCTCTTTTTTATTTCTCCAGATCTTTACTTGGACTAATTTTCCTACTTGAGTTTGTGCAACGATTTTAGGTAGCTCACTCATTTGTTTAATTTCGGTACCATCAAATACTAAAATTATATCCCCAGCTTTTATTCCAGCTTTATCAGATGGGCTATTTTCAGCAACACTAGCAACTAAGGCTCCTCTTGGTTGTCCTAGTTTTTCAATTTCAGCTATTTCTTTAGTTACGTTTTGTATTCTAACCCCTAGCCATCCTCTTTTAGTTTCGCCAAATTCAATTAATTGATTAATTACTTTTTTTGCACTGTTAGATGGAATAGAGAAACCAATTCCAATTGATCCTGATTGTCCAAGTATTGCTGTGTTAATACCTATGACGTCTCCATTCATATCAAATAATGGTCCACCGGAATTACCCTGATTGATCGAAGCATCAGTTTGAATAAAATCTTCATATCTAGATAATCCTATTGATCTGTTTCTTGCAGAAATTATTCCTGAAGTTACTGTTCCCCCTAATCCAAATGGATTACCAATTGCAATAACCCAGTCTCCAATTCTTGCTTTGTCAGAATCTCCAAATTTTACTGGTATAAACTTATCTTTAGACTCAATTTTTAAAACAGCTAAATCAGACAATGGATCTTTACCAACAATCTTTGCTTTATATTCTTTGTCCCCATTAACCCTAACTAAAATATCTTCTGCACCTTGGATTACATGATTGTTAGTTACAACAGTTCCACTGGCATCTATTATAAAGCCTGATCCCAAAGCACTTGCTTTTCTTTTTTGTGGAGTTCCAAATTCTTTAAACATATCTTCAAAAGGTGATCCAGGGGGAAACTGGAACGGGAATGGATTAGTATTTGTAACTACGGTTTGAGTTGTTGAAATATTTACAACAGAAGGCATTAACCTTTCAGCTAAATCTGCGAAGGACGCAGGAACATCTCTTCCACTTCCTTGAACATTAAATACAAAATAGAAGAATATAAAATATGTAAATAACTTTTTAATTTTTAATTTCATTTAACTCTTAAGATACCAAACAATTATAAAACCTATTAATGCAAAAATAAATCCACCTATTCTTAATTGGTTGTTATTTATCATTTCTAGTTTTTTTAACATATTTTTCATTTTTGATGGAAATAAGGCATAAAGAATTCCCTCAATAAATAAGAAAAGACCAAATGCAATTATTAGCTCTTTCATACCGTATAGCTAAATTACTCTGATTTTGATTTTATACTTCCAAAAAATTTAAAAAATTCGCTATCAGGTGATAAAATTAAAGATGTATCTCCGCCTATTAAAGCTTTTTCATAAGCTTGCATAGCTCTATAAAATGCGAAAAACTCTGGGTCTCTTCCAAATGCGTCAGCGAAGATTTTATTTCTCAATCCGTCCCCTTCACCTTTCATAATTTGAGATTTTTTTTCTGCATCTGCTAAAATTACAGTAACTTCTTTATCTGCTGTAGAGGTAATTGTTACAGCCATTTCCGCTCCTCTTGCTCTAAATTCTTTAGCTTCCCTCTCTCTTTCAGTTTGCATTCTTCTATAAATTGCCTCACTGTTTGCAGGCGGGAGGTCGGCTCTTTTAATTCTTACATCTACAATCTTTATCCCAAAACTTTCGGCTTCTGTATTAACGCCTTCTTGAATAAGTGCCATTTGTTTAGTTCTATCTTTTGATAATAAGGTTTGCAATTCTTGTTTACCTAAAACACTTCTTAATCTTGAATTAATGATCGTAGCTAATCTTGATCTTGCGACTCTTTCATTGCCTACTGAAATGTAAAATTTTAAGGGATCTATAATTTGGAATCTTGCAAAAGCATCTACAATTAATCTTTTTTGATCAGATGCAATAACTTCTTCTGGAGGTGTATCAAGATTTAAAATTCTTTTATCAAGAAAAACAACATTTTGAATAAATGGTATTTTAAAATTTAGACCTGGCTTTAAAATAATTTTTTTTGGATCACCAAATTGTAGAACAATTGCTTGATTAACTTCTTTAACTACAAAAATGGAAAAAAAGGCAACTGCTGCTAAAGCAATAATAACTGGGACTAGTATTCTTGAAGCTTTCATTAGTTAGTAGATCCTTTTTTAGTTAGTTCAGGTAGAGGCAAATATGGAACCACACCAGATCCAGAATTTTTATCAATTATTACTTTATCAATATCTGCTAAAACTTTTTCCATAGTTTCAAGATACATTCTTTCCTGCGTAACCTCTTTTGCTTTAGCATACTCTGTATAAATAGATATAAATCTACTTGCTTCACCTTCTGCCTTTGCGACTACTTCTTTTTTGTATGCTTCTGCAGCTTGTAAAATTTTTTGTGCTTCCCCTCTCGCTCTTGGTATTACATCGTTTGCATAAGCTTCAGCTTCATTTTTAGATCTCTCCATATCAGCTCTAGCTGCCTGCACATCTCTAAATGCATCTATCACCTGGTCTGGCGGATCAGCTTTTTGTGTTTGAACCTGTGTTACCTGAATACCACTATTGTATTCATCTAAAATTGACTGAATAATTTCCTGGGTCTCAATTTCAATAATTGATCTTCCTTCGGTTAAAATAGGTTGAATTCTACTTTTGGCAATTACTTCTCTCATTGCAGTTTCGGCAGCAACTTTTACAGTTCCACCAGGGTCTTGAATTTTAAATAAAAAATTTCCCGCATCTTTAATTACCCAAAAAACTGAAAAATCTATATTTACAATATTTTCATCTCCGGTTAACATTAAGCTTTCTTCTGGAACATCTGCAACACCTCCTGATGAAAACCCAGTATCTCTTTCAGATCTAAAACCTATGTCAATTCTATTTACCTTTGTTACTTTTGGAGTTTGAACAGATTCTACAGGAAATGGTATATGGTAGTTCAATCCAGGTTGAGTTGTTTTTACAAATTTTCCAAATCTTAAAACAACACCTTGTTCATCGGGTAGAACTCTATATAGACCACTACCTATCCAAATTAAACCAACGATCACTAAAGCTAAAATTAGAGGTTTTCCTCCAGAAGAACCTCCGCTAGGCATAAATCTATTAATATTTTTTTGAATATTTCTTATAATCTCTTCAATGTTTGGAGGTGTTGGACCTCTTCCTGAGCCATTGTCTCCTCCACCGCCTGGGGGAGAACCCCATGGACTTCCACCTCTGCCTCTAAAATCATCTGCCATGACAATGTATATAATGTCTTTATAGAGAAAAACAAGTTAAGATAAGATCATGAATACCGAGAATAAAAGACCAAATGAAGCAGCAAAAAAAAGTATTGGAGGCAAAACATTTGTAAAAAACTCGATATTAGGAACAAAATGTACCATTGCTATATCAAGTGCAAAAGGTGGTGTTGGAAAATCCACTTTTGCAACTAATATTGCTTTAGCTTTAAAAAAAATTGGGTGCAAAGTAGGATTATTAGATGCTGACATATACGGACCATCCATACCAAAAATGTTTGGCATTAGTGAAAAACCGAAAAGTGATGGTAAAAATTTAATACCAATTATTAAATATGATATCCAATGTATGTCAATTGGATTTTTAACAGATCAACAAACCCCAATGATTTGGCGGGGACCAATGGTCACCAGCGCAATTAGAACTTTTACAAAAAATGTAACATGGAAAGATTTAGATTTTATAATTGTTGATATGCCCCCAGGAACAGGTGATACACAATTAACTTTTTCTCAAGAAATTAAAATGGATGGAGCAATTATAGTTTCTACCCCTCAAGAAGTTGCTCTACTGGATGTTAAAAGAGGTATTAAAATGTTTGATAAACTTGGAGTAAAAATTTTAGGTTTAGTTGATAACATGAGTTACTTCAAAGGTGATGATGGCAAAAAATATAAAATATTTGGTGAAGGTGGTGTCAAAAGAACTGCAGAAGAATTTGGAAAAGAATTTTTAGGTGAAATCCCATTAAACCCTGAAGTTGGAAAATGTGGTGATGAAGAAAAACCAATTGTAGAGGCTAATCCTGATCATGAAATTTCTAAAATTTATTTAGACTTTGCTAATAAGATTAAATCAACTTATCTTTAAGCTCAAAAGCGATCATTAGTTCATTCCATTCTCTTTTGGATAAACCAGAACTATCTGGTTTAATATCTTCTCCTTTAATAAGTTTTTGGATTATAACTTTTCCTTTTGCAGAAACTTCTGTTCCACCAACCCTATAATCCATAAAAGCATCATAAGTAATTGGAACCCATTTCTTAACAGTGTCTAACATAATGTCTGCATACACTCTTATTTCGTATTGAGCATGACTATCAGCTCTAAGTTTTAAAAAATTCATTAAGTTTAATAAATCAGTTTTCCAATACCACTGTGTGTAAGTGTTTAAAGTTAAATTCATTCTTGCAAGCTCTCTTGCTAAACCTTTTTTGTTTTCATCGATAGTTGAGCCATCAAATCTTTCATTAAGCATCAATTCATAGTTGTCGTACGTTCTGCTAGCATCATTTTTTAAAAGTTCTAAAACTTCTTTTGCTTGTTCACCCTCAATAACATCACCTCTACCTTGCCTATTACTTGAAGATTGTGCAGCTAAATTCTCTACAGATGGCAAATAAAATTCTTTATCTAAAATTGAGTACCTTGCTGAGTACTCATTGACATTTGCAGTTCTATGCCTAATCCATTGGCGTGCAATGAAGATTGGAAGTTTAACATGGTACTTTATTTCACACATTTCAAACGGTGTGCTATGCCAATGTCTCATTAAATATTTAATTAGTCCACTATCTGTTGAAACTTTTTTTGTTCCCTTTCCATAAGAAACTCTGGCCGATTGAACTATTGAAGTATCATCACCCATATAATCAACTACTCTTACAAAACCATGATCTAGTGCAGGCATTGCCTCATAAAGAACTTTTTCTAGTTCAGGCACAGTAACTCTTTTAGTCTGATTCTGTTGAGATTGTTGATCTTTGATTTCCTGTGATTGTTCTTTAGTTAGTTTCATGAATAGTTTATTTGATTTGTTTAATTTATTAGTTAAATAATATATTAGATAATGTAAATAAGAAAACTAGACCTATTATAAAAATTTTAATTTTATACATTTTTTAAAATTATAAAAAGATATAAATACAATTATGAAGTTAAGTATAATAATACCATGTTTTAACGAGCTTAATACAGTTAAACAAGTGATTGATGATGTAATTAAACTTAGTCCCTATGAGAATGAGATTATAGTTATTGATGATTTTTCAACAGATGGAACAAGAAAAATACTATCAGAAATTGAAAAAGTAAAATTATCTAAATTAATATTGAATGAAAAAAATTATGGCAAGGGTTATTGTATAAAAAAAGGAATCAAAGAAGCCAGTGGAGATATAATCATCATACAAGATGCAGATCTTGAATATTCTCCCTCTGACTATAAAAAAATTATTGACCCAATTATTCGTGATAGAGCTGATGTTGTCTATGGCTCTAGGTTTATAGGATCAGCAGAAAAAAGAGTTGCCTTTTATTGGCATATGCTTGGAAATAAGTTTTTAACAACTCTATCTAATATGTTTACAAATTTCAATCTGACCGACATGGAGTGCTGCTATAAAGCATTTAAAAGTAATATTATTAAAGAAATTGACCTAAAAGAAAATAGATTTGGATTTGAGCCAGAAATAACTGCAAAAATATCAAAAAAAGATATTAGAATTTATGAAGTTGGCATCAAATACTACGGAAGAAAGTACTCTGAAGGAAAAAAAATTACTTGGAGGGATGGATTTGCAGCTATTTATTGTATTATCTATTATAATTTATTTAGCAAATAACTAGTTTGAATTATTTCAAATACTTAGTCACAAAATTTTTTTGGGTTTTCAAAGTCATGAAAATTAATGAATACAATTTAAGCAAAGATTGAACTTTTTATAAATTTTATAGCCCAACTTAATCTTCCATAATACATTGTATAAGTTTTACCCAATAATATTCTAATTCTTTCTGATGATAGAGTTTTATGCTTAAAAACAAGATTGTATTGAGTAAATTCTTCAAACTTTTTTGCAGTTATTACATTCTCATATTCTTTAAACACAGGTGTCCCAGGATAAGGAGTCCATACACTAAATTGAGAAAAAGTAGTATTTAGCTTTTGAGCATAACGACTTGTTTTCATAATTGAACTTTCATTATCAGTAGGAAACCCAATTATAAACATAGCAGAAACAAGAATATTATTTTTTTCTAATTCTCTAATTTTAGATAATTGTTCATCTTTTTTTATAGTAAATCTATCAGCATCCTTTAGAACTTCTTCATCCCCACTTTCAACACCAACTTTTACTGCTTTTAAACCAGATTGTTTTAATATTTTTATTAACTGACTATCTAAAATTCTTAAATGCGTTTCTATAATATATCTAATTTTAAGTTTTCTTTTTATTAATTCCTCACAAAATGCAATGGTATGTTTTCTATTTATAGAAAATACTGGATCTCTAAAAACAAACATTTTTACATTAAGTTTTTTATACCAATACTCTAATTCATCTACAATTTTTACCACATCTCTACTTCTTGGCATTCTTCCTTGTTGTAGTGGGTACACACAATATTTAAAACAAGAGTAAGGGCAGCCTCTTGTTGCTAATATTGGCAAGGATTTTCCTCCTCCAAACAATGAGCTAGCATTTGTATTTTTAGATACACCTTCCCAATCAGGATATGGTAAATCATCAAGTACAAAGTCATGTTGAAAACTTATGGTCTTATTGTTTTCTATTTCACCTAAGTTTTTATTTTTCATAAAGAAAAATTCAGGCTCCCCCATAATAACAGTACCTCCTGCTACAATATATTTTTTAGGATTGCTAGTTGCAAAGGGACCTATCACTAAGATTTTTTTATTAAATTCAGCAATAATTTTTATATTTATACATTCAGTTTCACAGCAAACTATAGATGAAACGACTATGTATAAGTCGAATGAATTTAGATCTTTGGGAAGTACTTTAGAGTAATGAACTTCATGACCATTTTTTTTTAATACTGACATTGTATAGACAGCAAACATTGGGGCCCAATCATGAACAATTTTTAAAGTTTTTTTTAAAAATGTTGGAATTATCGAGTCTCCAAAATCATTTCCAGTTCCATAACCACCACTTGTATCTTTAGAAATTCTATGAGTTACTTCTTTTTGAGGATCTAAAATTAATATTTTCATAATTACTATTATGTAAAATTAATTTATTATTAAAGTGTTGCACATTTTACTCTTATATATTTTTTCATGTGATTTTATACTTACAATATCAGAATATATTAAGTGGAAATTAAGTATTTAGGAAGAAAATGCCTTGAAAGTAAAAATTACATGAAAAAATACTTTAGCTACGATTTATTGCATTTTTTATTAATTTTAGATTTACAAAATAATTAACTCCATTTCCAAAAAAAATTGATAAAAAAATTACTGAAGGCATAAAGTATCTTGAATTTCCCATCCAGCCCAACATAAACATTGAATAGATAATTAAAAAAGATATTAATAAATGAAATTTGAATTTCTTTTTATTCTTTATAATTTCTAAAATACCCATAAATATAACCATATAAAATAAAGCACTATAAAATATTTTATAAATAAAATAATTTTTCGACTCATCACTAAGATGAAATTCTTTTCCATTATATTCTGCTTGATTATATTTATGCCAATAAAAAGTTTGCAAAGGGTTCAATACTGAATGAATAATATTTTTTTTCAAATATATTTGAATTGTAGTAATTTTATTATTTAACATAACCTCTATGGCTTTTTTCTGCTGATATTTTCTTAATTTATAATGTGTATAAAAATTATCTTTTGAATAATTATTTTTTATTTTCCATCTTTTTTCAGAATTTTTTATATCAGCCATAGATTGGATATCATCATTTTTTTCAAAAATTTGTGGTATTATATATGCATAATGAGCGTCCAATGTTACCAAAGGCATTACATAAAATATTCTAGTTTTTTTATAATTATCATAACCAAGTATTAATAAAATTATTGAAAACCCAAGAATTGTATTAAAACTTTTTAATTTATTATTTTTCTCTTCTGAACAATAAATATAAATAATTAAGAAAAATATAAATAATATCCCTACTGTTTTTTGCAAAAAAATTAAACCTAAAAATAAACCTAAATACAAACAAAAAAGGTTTGACTTTTTTTGTTTGATTGTCATTCCAATAAGTAATAGCTGGAGTGAAAAAAATATTGACTCTGTCCAAAATGTTCCATGCCACTGAATAATATTAGGATCAAGTGCTAGATAAGAAACAATATAAAAACTTGTGTTATTATTTTTATAAAAAAATACAAGTTTTCTGTATAGAAAAAGCAAACTCAAATAATAAAATAAAATTTGCAATAAAAGATATAATCTTTTACCATTTTCTTTTATTATTTTATTTTCATAATCTTCATATAAATCTTGATTTGTTAATATGGAATACAAAGCCAGTGTTTTTGATGGTAAAAATGTTCTTGTATATTCTAGACCATTTCCAAAGATAGTTTTGTTTTCAAGTAGATCTTTTTTAAAAGATTCGGCTTCTCTCCATATAAGACTTAAATCACCACGAATCATGAGGTGTGCACTTGCATTCGTCTCTTGACTTTTATCAAATTTACTTAAATTAAAAAATGCATAACTAATTGAAATTATTATTCCTAGCATAAGTACAAAGTACGTTAATTTTAAATATTTAGGCATGCTTCTTTATTTAATTGCTTACTAAAAATTAATTATTTATACTATATAAGTTGGCTTGCCAACTACGACGATAAACGAATTTCGTAATAACCATTGCGGACGTGGGGGCAGTACCCACCACCTCCACCATTAAAATATTTGGGGGTGAACCAGGATCGACGGATGTCTAAAGGCTATTCTTTCGTTCGGAATTGTTCCACCGTAACGGGCTAATTTATAATTGCAAATAATAAATTTGCACTTGCAGCTTAATTAATTTTTTTAATTAAGTTACGGGGTCCGGGGCACCTGGCAACAGAACGCCCCTGTGACAATCAATAATATTCTAAGTTCATAATTAAACAGTTAATTATATTTAAACTGGAAGGAATAAAATGAAAAAATTTTTAATCGTTACATTATTGGTTGCATTTAGTACTTCGGTCTATGCTAGTTCTTGTCCAATGATGGCAAATAAAATAGATAACAAAATTGAGCAAGTTCAAAAACTTCGTGATGATGCAATGAAAGCACATGAAGCTGGTGATCATGCAAAA
>MDTB01166876.1_pt1 | contig 14436 bp, 13 predicted proteins | sample 811161 | NCBI WGS metagenome assembly MDTB01 (sample SAMN05326650, study PRJNA326480) | marine metagenome | isolation source: seawater | place: Mediterranean Sea | collected 2009
ATTAATATATCCCATTTTGTATGGTGCTTCAATAAATTCAACTAATCCATTTACATCTGCTTTTTTCAAAACACTTGTAGTGGTTTGTCCCATACGCTGTACAATACTATTGAGTGTTAGGTAACCACTGCAACTACCACTACCTTTTGTTATTTGATTCCATCTGTAAACATTTTGTTCTGAATTGTTGCTATTAAAAAATGTTATTCCGTTGGTTGTGTCGTTAAAGTCAGTAAAAGCATTGTAAGTTGTACTGTCATATCCTTGCCTGTTATAATAAAAATTAAAAATTTCAGGATCTGACAACAAAGGTTTTATATGTTTGTCGTATATCTGCGTACCATTTAAACTACTTGGCAAACTAACAACACTTCTGTTTGTAACACCTTTTTCATATATGTAAACATCATCTGCATACTGTGTTGCATCACTGTATGTTGCTGTTGGATCATATATGTCTCTGAATCTACTGTGTCCACTGTGTACTCTATTAATGCTTTTAATTTTTCTTATGTTTTCACTGGCAGTCAACGGAGCAATAGCATAATCATCTGCTGTAATCATTCTATCTTGTGTGGTAAAGAATCTAGGAGCGTTTGCTTTAATACTCTCAATACTTTCTCTTTCACTTGCATTGCTGACTATACTTTTTAAACTTGCCCTAAAGTTTGCAGTATGTGTATTACCGCTTGCTCCAACATAATTTATAGAAAAGTTTATGCTTCTAAAACTGTCAGGAGTAATGCTATAGGTTCTGTTTAAACCTGTTCTATACCAAACTCTAATTATTCCACGTGGTATATTACCAAATTGACCGTCGCTGAATACAATACTGATTTGATCATTTTCTCTACTGCTGATACTGTAGATATCTCTAATTTTATTTTGACGTGCATTGAATAATGTGTTTGCACCAAACAATCTATCTACCCTTGTCCAGTTCTTTTGTACATTACCAATTTCGTCAACAGTTTGTACCCAAACTTCTCCGTTTGCAACATTGTCTGTATTAATATCAATAGATAGATTAGGTAGCCCATTATCAATTTGAAAATCTTTAAAATTTAATGATCCTTGTTTAAAGCCTACAAAGAAACCTGTGTTAGGTGATCCAAATCCACTGTTATCATTTTTATATAACAGATCAAAAAATCCATAAGGGTCAGGTGCTTTTTCTATTATTGTGTTTGTAGTACTGTCTATGCTGGCACTATGTAAACTAAAAGTTGCATTAGCATTGTTAATTCTATTGTTAAAATCTCTTTGACTTGTGTTTCGAGTACTGTTTAATCTATATACTTCATTTTGTATTCCACCTACAGTTGCACTACTAAAAGGACTTCCAAATTGACTACTGGTTTGAAAAATAGCGTTCATGATTGCTAAAAAGTTTTGATAACTTTGAGGATTGGTTACATCTTCAAATTGTGTTACGACATTAGCTAAACTTTCACCAGTAGCATCAAAAACTTGCTCATCAGTTTGTATACTGTCTATTTTCATATAGCCAGTGGCTACTGTATTTCTAGTAGGTGTATATCCTAAAAATTCAGCAATACGCAAGGCGCTTTCTCTACGTTCTGCTGTACTTAGATAGTTTTCCCTTTGTCCTAGATCTGCTCTAAATGCTAGGTTATGTCCTAAAAATGCAATCAATTCAATGAGTGCTATAAATTCACTTGAATTAATGTAATCATTAAAATTTTCTGGATAGTTTGTTGTGATATAATCCACCATAGCATTTCTAATGGTTTCAAAATCATATGCTTGGAGATTTGCTTGAGCAAAACTTTCGTATGCTACTGTAAAATCTTCCGCGGCAAATAAACTACTTTGACGTGCGCCTTGTGCCATTATTCTTCACCTACAAAATTGAGGAGCAGTTCTTCTGCTGATCCTGTGTTAATATATTCTAACCTAACTTTTATTTCTAAGCTGTGTTCTGTTGGTTTGCTTAGTAGTGTTTCTAGCACATTCCATCTAGGATCATTGTTTACTATTGTATCAACATCATCTAACGCTAGTCTTTCAGTACGATCATCAAGAGGATCAAATACTAGGTCAGGTAAAATACTGCCAAATGTTGGGTCAGCTACTCTTTCACCTCTCCTAGTGTAAAAATGATTTAACAAATCACGTTTTGCAAGATCTGAATCTACCAGAGTCTTTGCACCACTAATGCTGTCTATTGTGCTATATCCGATATAGGTTACCATACTATTATTTATGGTAAAATTAAATACTCAGTTTATATTTTAATTGTAGTTTTTATAATATCACCAGTGTTCATACTTTCACTGATAGTGAGTGTTGTACCATCAACTGTAAAATCAAATAAATGCTGTTGAATGTTGTCATTTATAGTAACTTTGAGCTTTTCTATTGGACTCATGCTTACACTTCTTTCTAATGTAAACGTATTTGTACCACTATATGTAAAATTTTGTATAACAAGTGTTTTTTCATATTCTTTAGCAAGTATTCTTTGTAATCCTTCAGGTGTATAAGGTAAAAAATTAAGTGTTTCTGCATAATAACTAAATCTAGCTCTAGCAAGTTGGTCATTACTGAGTGTGCCTTTTTCATTATAGTCACGCATTGTAAAAACACCTTTTTCTCTATACCATGCTCTTGTTTTAGGTCTTCCGTAGTCAGCTAGTCTAATTACAGTTGCAATTTTTCTACAAAGTTCAACATTATTACTGCTATTAACAATCATATTTGCTACAGTTTCATAGTCATGCTTTATCAATGAGTTTATTAATTGATATTCTATTTCACCTTGATTTACTTGAAGTGATCTTCCTGTGGCCCAATGATAAAGTATCATACCGTCATATGCACTTTGACTTATAGTTACAACTCCATTTGTTGAAAGTTGTCTTTTTGCGATCTGTTCTTGACTGTTAAAACTTAGCAACCATAAATCATATGCTTCTTGTTCAGTCATTCCGAAATTGTACAATCCTTCACCGTATGCAGTACCATCAAAACCATTGTAATCTCTAAAAAAACTTAATGCTAATAATCTTGCATTATCACTACTGGTAACACCTGCAATATCCAACTTGGTAGCATATGCTGTTTCATCTCTAACAGTAAAATCACTCCAAACTTTTTTAAATCTATCTTCTACTGTTTCCATTATGTTGGTCCTGCTCTTTCATTAAACTGTGGTGGTAAATTATTTCCTGCTACTCTGCCATCCGATAGATTGTTATTTGGATTTTCATTAAAGTTATCTACTTTTTCTTGACTGTTTCTAGGATTATGTCTTTGTGAACCTTTGCCTTGAACATTTCCTTTACTACTATTGGGCTGTTGGTTGTTTTTGATCTTTGACATATCAATGTCTTTTGCAGTTAAATCTGCGTTAGGACTTGCAGGTTGAGGAAGCATTTCTTGTTCTTCTGCATGTCCTCCCCACGGTTCAGCTTCAGGTACTCGACCAGTTATGCTTTCCTTAATGCTAGTATTAATCTCAAGATTATTAGGTGTAGGTTTTGTTGCTTCTGTGGCTTGTGGACCGTTAAGATCAATTAAACCATCAGTGCTGATTCTAATATTACCTACTGCTTTGATATGTCCGTTGAGATCAGTTGTTAGTTTAATATCTTTGTTACTGTGTAAATTGAATTCACCTTGAGCAGTTTCAATTGCCATATCACCTTTTCTTGCTTTTATATTAATTGCATCTGCATCTAAATTAAAATCACCACCGCAATATAAATTAAAATCATTGCTTGTACGCATACTAACATCATCTTCTGCATAGATATCAATTTTTCCGTCTTGACTCATTTGTATCCATGACTTACCTGTTTGACTTATAATATAGATAAATCCAGCGCCATCATGAAATAAAATTTGTGCTCCGCCAGCACTACCCAAACGCATAAGATTACTAAGTCCACCTTTCCTACTTTTGTCTGGTGCTAAACTGTAATCGCTATTTGGAAGTGTGCCATCATCCATTACAAAATGATGACCTCCAGGAGTGTTAAATCCAAAAACATTAGTTGGTGATTCTCTTCTTTGACTACTACTGCTTAGTCCTCTTAAACTATCTATACCAAGCCCTGGATGATTTTCTGTATCTCTGTAGTGCTCACTAAATTCTTCACTGGATTTAACAGTTTCTCCTGCTCCTCTTGGTCTTTTATTCATACTACCATCTTTTTTTACACTAGGATCAACTGTTGGGCCTACCACATCGCTCTCACTGTCTATAAATGTGCCAGGGTTAGTAGGAACACTAGAATTTCTAGTAATATCAGGCAACACTCCTAGCACAATACCAACGGCACTGTTATTTGGAAAAACACAAACAACTTCACTGCCTGGTGCTGGAGGATGTCCGCTCATTCCATAACTGTTGGTTGCATTTGCGTACTGATAAGCGCCACCATACGGACTTGCTCTTCTTACTCTGTGATATTCATGTCTACTTGCTTGTGTACTTTTATCACCTTGATAGTATTCACCTATTACTTGAACATACATGTATCCTTCATAACGATCATCAACTAAATCAACAACTTTACAAATATAGATACCTTCACGTCTTTGTACTCCTCTGGATCCGTGAGCAAAAGAATTGTTGGTCTCAGCTGAATTTACTGTTTGTGAAGTGTCATATCCTGTGTGTTTATAAGCCATTTTATTATCCTAACATTATATCTTTTAACCATTGTTCTGCCAAATGAGCTCTAGCTTGTGGCCCTCCCCAATAAGTACTGCTATTAGGACCAGTATTTCCTAATTCTTTTGCAATGTCAACATGAAAGCCATCGTTACCCATGTATCCATTTCCTGCACCAATTCCTGTAGCACCAAAATCTTTTGCTTTTTTAAGAAAATTTTGAACCAATGGTAAATGATCAGAATTGTCTAAGGTTAACTGTGTGCCGTCTGCGGTAAACAATCTAATATCTGCCGCACCCCCGTCGAGGTGTCTGGTCGTTCCAGTAAGTTGAGTATCCATACCTCCACTAAAAACAACTACATTGAGTCCAGTTGCCTCTGCGGCTTGTTGTAGTATATTTTTTAGTTTGGCTTTAATAGGTTTATTTCTCGTTGCTCCATTGGTAAGCTGTGCTTCTGTTACTGTTGGATTTGTAACATCTCCGGTTGTAAGTCCTTCTTCAATTAATTCTGGACCTGTTAAATCTTCCAGTTCATTTCCTTCTTGGTCACCTTCACCTTGATCTTCAGCTAGTTTTAGTGGTTCGCCTTTTTTAGCAGGTTCTAAATCTACTTCACCTGTGCTGAGATAATCCCATACCAATCCTACATTTGTATTGATATCTCTAAAACTGTTTAAGGTCATAGTGAACTGTCCTTCACTGTAGTTTGCAGTAACTTCGAAAACTCTATACATACCTACAATACCATAGTTTGCTTCTGGTATATTCATTAGTCCAGTATTTTCATCTGGATATGTAGGAAAGTTTAGATTTAAAAAGTAGCTGACGCCACCCGTTTGATAATCTGCTTGACCTGTCAGTTTAGCTTTTCTACTTTTTGGTCTACCTAACCAATAAGGGTCTCCTCTGATCATAATTGTTTGTTGTACAAGATCTCCTAGTGTACTTAGGTTAAGTTCAACTGCACCTAAATAAACTGCACCACTTGTATCTCCTTCGTCTGGACCGTTGGTTGCTTTACTGTTGATATTCTGTATACTGTGCGTAAGTGGGTGTGTTTCTCCAAAACTTTGTTGTCTACCAACTAAATCTCTTTGTGTGAGATATGTTGTACCTGTAATTTTATCAACATCACCTTGTTCCAACCTTCGTCGTGCTTGTTCGGCTTTTGTAAGTTCTTGTAGTTGTGGAATAAGTTTTTCCTGTTTGATTTCTAACTGCTTGACTAATTCTTCTTGGTCTTTTATAGCTTGTTTATTGTTCTCTATTGTAACTGATCTTGAATGTAATTCAACTGTTGGACTAGTACTGTCAATAGGTGCTTTTTGTAAACCTTCAATTTCTCTTTGAAGTTTTGAAATCTCATTTTTTGACTCTTGTATTTGTTTTGATAGTTTTCCAAAGTCACCTTTTACCTTAGAAAATTCTGTGCCTGGGCCTCCTTCTCCTGCTTGAGTATTGGCTATAAACTTGCCTGCACCTTGATTGAGTGCTTGTATTTGATAATAAGTTGTGTTCAAATATATGTCTAAACTCATTACTTCTGTGTTTAAACCAGTATAGTAATAATCAAAACGCTTTTTTAACAGTCCTTTTCTAATTATATTTTTTAATCTTTCTTTTTGTAAATTTTCGCTTTTAATAAGTTTATCATAGGAAACAACATCATGATGAAGTTCTGGTGTAATTATAGCTTGTATCTTTATATCAAATATCTTTGCAAAGTCTCTTGCAGTCGAATCATATACATCATATGTAGTTTTTGTATCAAATGTAAACCATTTACTTAAATCTGCAAAAGTAGGAGCATCTGCTTCCTCATCATTTGGAGATTGTTTGTGAAATCCATTTTCTGCTGTTGGTAATCTTCTAAACTCTTTGGTTTGCATAAGACCTAGTATCATTAAATCATTGAGTTGAGCACCTCTTTTTATACCGAAAGTTAAATTTCCACTACCAGTAATACTAACACTACCTAGTTTATCTGTATTAGGTTTTGATCCACTACCAGTATCAAATCCCCAACTAGCCCAATCTTCTGCACCTTCTCCATATCCAAATTTATAAGTGTGCCAAAGATCTCTTGCCATGCTGGTAACCACTTGTTTTTGTTCTTGCTCGTTTACAATTCTTTCTAGTTCACTAATGAAAGTACCGTAGTTACTAGCACTGATATCAATGTCTTCTTTGATGCTTAACACAAGATTTTTAAAAGCATCTTGTGTTGTTTCGATAAAATCAGCTCTATAGCTTGTTCCACCATCAGCATAATTAAAATCCAATCCAGTCAGTGTACATGCATAATAATAAGGAGTAACAATACTATCAATTGGATTACCTTGTGTATCATATCCTAAAAACTTTAGTTCAAGTAGATAACAGGCTTTGAGATGATTTACTATATTCAACTGTCTTGCGGCTTCATATATTCTCGTATACAAAGTAGCACCTTGTGGTTCTGTTAGTGTAAAACTAAAAACATTACCAACTGCTTCTCTGTCTGGCATTGTTTTGTTGTGTGCCATTTTCATATTGTGTTCAACACTTGAAATGTTGATTTCACTCTCAACACCGCTTTGTGCAATAATTTTTGTGCGACCTAATCCAATAGCTTCGTTGTAAAGGTTAACATCTTCTGGCCTCATCATATGGACAGTCCAGTTGTAAGTGACATTATCGTATTGATTTAAAATATTGTCTTGATATATTTGGACCATTATTAAGAAGTCCTCGTGGCTCTATATGTCTTTGGTGCTACTATCTTTGTCCCAGAAGTAAAATCCATGATTGGATCTCTGAGAGTATCTCTATTGTAATGTGCAAATACCCACCACAACCTTGCACTTCCAAACATATCAAATGCTAATAGGTCTGGTCTTTTATTGTATTTTGATTGAATTATCATTGTTATTGTTTCAACTGAAAGTGTGTCGGAGGTTATTGGAGGATTATACAACTCAAGGTATCTGCTGTTGGAATCTGTATTGGCATAATTGCTTTTGTTATCATATAAACTCATTAGATAAATTTCCCTGTGTATGCTCTACCGCTGATAAAATCAGTTGTTGTAAATTGATTCTTTTGTCTATCTGGATTTTGCTGAACAGTAAGGTTTACAAACAAATTCATTAATACTGGTATTTGCATCTCCCCATTGAACAGTTTTAGATCTACATTTGAATCATATGTAGTAGAAAACTGACTTACCACAACTGGCAATTGATTAAACTGTCTTGAACCAAACGCACTGAATTCTAGCACAGGAGGTGGTGTTCCAGGAGCAGGAAATGTTTGATTTTTACCAAAAAACATTTTACTCACACTTCTTAAAAAGTGTATACAAGCAAATGTATATCTTGCTTCATCGTCTGTTACACTAGCAAATTGACAAGTCAACTGTATATCAGGACTTGGTGTATTTCTGTAAGCATTAAAAGTATAATTGGTGTGTGTCAAATCAAAAGGTGTATATCCTACACTTTGTGAATATGTAATATCAGGCTGTACAGGAAACATAATACCTCCATGTTCTACTAGAGGCTGAAGATCAGGCGCACCCATATATATACTTAATGCTCCAGGTTTCAACAATAATCTTGCACGATTTCTAGCTAGTACCGGCATTTAGTTTATCCCTTATAAATTCGTATGTGTTAGGTTCAATAGTACCAAAAAATTCTCTAAACACCATCATTTTTTGATTGTCATTGAGACTGGCATTTTTCATTGCATTCCTAAAATCAGTAGCACTCATGCCACCTTCTTGTATTCCAACTTCAAGGATATATGCTCCTTGGTCACTAGGTACCATTTCAGCACCTGGTTCATAATCTCTGAGAAAACCTCCACGCTTTAATCTTCCTGCATCTTTGGCACTAAACACAAGTACAACCGCAGTATTTTTTGGATCTTTTCTAGTCAAACTTACATCAGGTCTATATGGTTGTGTTTGTACAACTTTATCCAATGGTATATTAAACATGTCATTCATTATCATACGCTTCTCTTCAAAGCTAAACGGATCACGTTCTGGCGTTGCAGTTTTGCTTACTGTAGTTGCGATAAATACGTTAGCAGAACCAAACTGCTCTACTAGATCCATATACACTTTATGATGACCTTTGTGCATAGGCTGAAATCGACCGCCGTAAAAAACAGCAACGTCTTTTGCTATATCTTCTGTCAACTGTGCATACTTCATGAGGTATCTCCTATAGTTGTATTTATAGGATAATTATATGTGTAGTTATTGACATTGTACCAAATATTGTGTATAATGGAATCAGATAAGGAATTAAAATGAGGAAACAAAACTATCTTAATAATAAAGACATGCTTAAAGAAATACATAAAAGTAAACTCAGTTATTGCTATGTACTAGATGATGATTACAGTAGATTTGATACAATAGTAGAAAATATTGATGATGTAAAAAATTCAGAAGTGATACAAGTAGCAAAAGAAAACAGAGCTAGACAGTTAAGTATTGAAGCATATGAACGTGCATATTTCGATTGGTATGATGATCCGAAAAGCAAACAAAGTCAAAAACCCAAACAAATTAATTACAAGATCGATCCAGACACAATAGATGAAAAAAGTTTAGTATTTAGACTTATGACTTTTGACCATGTTCCACTGGAGCCTGGTAGAAAAAACAAGCCAAAAACTGTAGCTGATCATCATAGTAAATGTAACTTCCCTCCATTCAAACATTATGCTTACATTCATGGTGAACTAAAAGAATGCTTGCGTAGTCATTGGGAAGGTGGATTAGACAATGGTAAATTTAATACACAACATGGTGCTATTACTAATAATCTAGCAAAAATGTATATTAAACTGTGTGAACGTTACAGTATGCGTAGCAACTGGCGTGGATACACTTATGTAGATGAAATGCGTAGTCATGCATTATTACAACTATCGCAAATTGGATTGCAGTTCAACGAGCTAAAAAGTGAAAATCCATTTGCATATTACACAGCCGCGGTTACCAATAGTTTTACAAGAGTATTGAACCTAGAGAAACGTAACCAAAATATCAGAGATGACCTACTACAAGAAGCAGGTCAAACACCAAGTTGGACACGTCAAATCGAACACGAAATGGCTGAACGTGCTAAATGGGACGAAAAATCAGACAAAGAACGCAAAGAACATGGATTTAACGTTTAGGCATTGACAAGGTGTAGTTATGAAACTATACTAGCTTTAACGTCTGAACTACGAATTGGATAACCATGTCATTCTTTAACCGTGCGGCTTGCTTTACGGATATACATTTCGGAAACAAGAACAATAGCAAACAACACAATCGTGATTGTGCAGAGTTTGTTGATTGGTTTGTTGAACAAGCAAAAGCTAACAACTGTGAAACTTGTATATTCTTAGGAGACTGGCATCATCATAGAGCCAGTGTGAATGTTAGTACACTCAACTATAGTGTTGAAAATGTAGCAAAGCTCAGTAAAACATTTAAAAAAGTGTATATGATAACAGGTAATCACGATCTCTATTATAGAGAAAAACGTGACTATAACAGTTTGCCTTATGCAGAACTTTTTGACAATGTGCATCTTATAAACGAACAAACATTTGTACAAGATGATGTAGCACTTGTTCCTTGGCTAGTCGGAGATGAATGGGCCAAAGTCAGCAAGACCAAATGCAGATACATGTTTGGTCATTTTGAACTTCCGTACTTTAAAATGAATGCAATGGTAGAGATGCCAGACCATGGTCAACTTAACGCAGAACACTTGCAAGGACCAGAGTATGTGTTTACTGGACACTTTCACAAACGACAAAACAAAGGCAATGTACACTACTTGGGTTCACCATTTCCACACAACTATGCTGATGCTTGGGATGATGAGCGTGGCATGATGGTATTAGAATGGGGAGGTAAACCTGAGTATATAGATTTTGCTGGTCCAAGATACAGAACTGTTCCTTTGAGTAGACTGATAGATGAACCAGACGTAATACTCAATAATAAAACTTATTGTAGAGCTACATTAGATATTGCAATCAGCTATGAAGAAGCTAGCTTTATTAAAGAAACATTCAGTCAACAGTTTGGTGTAAGAGAAATAACACTTATGCCTACTAAAAAAGAAGAACATGCACAGGACTGGAGAGTTGTAGATGATATTGAAGTTGAAAATGTTGACCAGATAGTGTATAATAGTTTAAATGCTGTGGACAGCGAAATGATTGATAAAAAACTGCTAGTGGACATATATAACAACCTATGATAACAATCAAAGATTTAACCGTTAAGAACTTTATGAGTGTTGGTAACGTTACACAAGCTGTACGTTTTACTGACAACGGACTAACACTTGTATTAGGTAATAATGTAGACTTAGGTGGAGATGGCAGTCGTAATGGTACAGGCAAGACTACTATTATAAATGCACTCAGTTATGCTATATACGGAAATGCATTAACAAACATACGCAAAGACAACTTGATAAACAAAACCAACGGCAAAAGTATGCTGGTTACACTGGATTTTGTTAAAGATGGCACTCAATACCGTATTGAAAGAGGTAGACGACCTAATTTGCTTAAATACTATGTCAATGATCAAAACGTTGACGGAGACGAAGCACAAGGTGAAAATCGTCAAACTCAATCAGATATAGAAAAATTATTTGGTATGAGTCATGACATGTTCAAACACATTGTTGCATTAAACACATACACAGAACCTTTCCTCAGTATGAGGGCAAATGATCAAAGAGCAATCATTGAACAATTACTGGGTATAACAATGCTCAGCGAAAAAGCAGAGGTTCTCAAAGAACAACAAAGGTTGACTAGAGATGCAATCAAAGAAGAAGAGTATCGAATTAAAGCTATTGAAGAAGCAAATACCAGAATTGAGAAAAGTATCAGTGATTTGGAACGCAGGCAGAAAATTTGGCGGGATCAACAAGAAACTACTGTCCAAAGTATCCAGCAACAAATAAACACACTGGAAAAAATAGATATACAAACAGAACTTAATAATCATACATTGTTGAGTGATTACCTAGAAAAGAAAAAGCTGAAAGATGAAGCAGAACGTTGGTTATCTAATATTCAAAGCGATAATACAAAACAGCAAAAGCTGATTGATAAACTTAACAAAGAAATTAATCTGCTAAAAGATCATAAATGTCATTCTTGTGGGCAAGAACTTCATGACGAAAAACAAGAAAGTATTTTAAACAGTAAACAAGAACAGTTGAGTGAAGCACAACAACACGTCAAAGCAAATCACGAGCAAGAAAAAGAATGGTTTGATGCTATAACACAACTTGGTGAACTAGGACAAATACCAGTTACACACTATAATACTGAAACAGAAGCACACAAACACAACATGGAAGTAGAAAACTTGCGTAGTCAAGCTACTACAAAGTCAAGCGAAGTTGACACTTATCAAGAACAAATTGAAAGTTTGCGTGAAACAGGTATGCAAGAAATAACCTGGGATACTATTAACCAATTGAACAATGTAAAAGATCACCAAGACTTTTTGTACAAACTGTTAACCAACAAAGACAGTTTTATTAGAAAACGTATCATTGAACAAAACTTGCAATACTTAAACAGTAGACTAGCTTACTATTTGACCAAGCTAGGTTTGCCACATGAAGTGCAATTCCAACCTGATCTAACAGTTGAGATTACAGAACTAGGCAGAGATTTAGATTTTGATAATCTAAGCAGAGGCGAACGTAACAGACTGATACTAGGACTAAGTTGGAGTTTTAGAGATGTTTTTGAAAGTATGAATACGCCTATAAACTTTTTAGCAATAGACGAACTTATTGACAGTGGTATGGACACTAATGGTGTTGACGGTGCGTTAGGTGTGCTAAAGAAGATAGAACGTGAACGTAGCAAAAACATCTTTTTAATCTCACACAGAGACGAACTTGTTGGCAGAGTAAACACAATACTACAAGTAATAAAAGAAGGTGGTTTTACTACATTCAGTACAGATACGGAGTTTATAGATGCCAAGTGATTATTCTAAAGAACACATAAAACAGATGATGGATCCTAGACATGATCAAAGTGTATGGAAACAGGATAAATTTTGGGAACACTATTGTGATAGACAACATGATGTTGTTGGATTTCCTAAGGGTGTAGAATGTGATTGGTGTGGTAAACGTGAGGAGGATATTATGAACGAATCCACTATTAGTATAGATAGTTTTAACAACAAAGGTCAAAAAGGAGACGATGATTTCGAAACCTGGATGAGAGATGAAGCTCCATTTGTTCCAGATGCTACAACGGGAACATTAGGTGAAGGTTCTTCAGCATATGGTGAAGGATATACAGTTGATTTGTCAAGTTATTCAACTACTGTGGATACAAGTATAATTACAGGTTCAAATAGTGGAATTACATATACTAATCCAACTTTTACTATAAAAGGAATAAATTTTGCAAAGTCAATACAAAAAAGATTGCCAATTGATTTACTACACAAATGGTATCCTGAACAAATGAAAGAAGATTATGAAGCCGACGACTAAAGATACAATATTCATGTTCGATGTAGACGGTACACTTACTGATCCACGCAGATTAATTGAACCAGAGTTTAAAGAGTTTATGTTTGACTTTGTTGCAAATAACACATGTATGATTGTTACAGGTAGCGATAGACCTAAAACTATTGAACAGATTGGTGAAGATTTGACCAATAGCTTTGCAAGAGTATATCATTGTAGTGGTAATCATGTATATGTTGGAAACAAAGAAGTTTATCGCAGTGATTGGAATTTAAATGAAGAACAAGTTACATTCTTAACACAACAACTAAACATTATCAAGTATCCAGAAATGACTGGAAATCATATAGAACAACGCATTGGCACTGCTAACTTTAGTTTGGTTGGTAGAAATGCAAACTGGAAACAACGTGAAGATTATTCAGTATGGGAAAATACCAATCGAGGTAGAGAAACTGTAGCCATGTATTACAATGAAGAGTTCTCCGATAGTGTGGCACAGGTGGCTGGACAGACCAGCATAGACATTTTTAAAATAGGCTGTGACAAGAGTCAAGCTGTTAAAGAACAACAAGGAACAACAATATATTTTGGTGACCATTGTCATCCAGGAGGTAATGATTACAGTAGTGCCATGTCTAGCACTAAGTTTCATCAAATCTCACACGGATATAAAGAAACTTGGAAAATACTCAAAAAACAATATAAAACCGGTTGACAATAGCAGAAAAAGATATATATAATTGTTGCAATGAAAACAAATGCAATGGACTTATCAAGGCAAATTAGTTGAACAAATACCCGAGGAATATGTAGGATTCGTATACCTTATTACCAATCTTACAGATAACCGAAAGTACATAGGCAAAAAACTAGCACAATTTAAAGTAACTAAAAAACCTTTAAAAGGCAAAAAGAACAAAAGGCGATCAACAAAAGAAAGTGACTGGAGAGACTATTGGGGATCCAGTGACACGTTGAACGAAGATGTTCAAAACTTAGGCCCAAATAACTTTACTAGAGAAATACTGTACTTCTGCACTGGCAGAGGTGAAATGAGCTACTTAGAAGCTCGTGAACAGTTTGACCGTAAAGTTTTAGAAACTGATGAATACTACAACGGCATTATAAATGTAAGAGTTGGCAGTTCTAAGGCACTGATAGAATCACTAAACAAACACAAGTAAAATAGCTTCTCTATAGACAGCATTGAGATTGTATGTTAATCGTACCGTCGGATCTTGCTTGAAGCAAACAAACCAAAA
>MDTB01171564.1_pt1 | contig 14436 bp, 10 predicted proteins | sample 811161 | NCBI WGS metagenome assembly MDTB01 (sample SAMN05326650, study PRJNA326480) | marine metagenome | isolation source: seawater | place: Mediterranean Sea | collected 2009
AAGAGAATGAAATGGGGGCTCAGGCAGATCATGAACTTGGCGTGGTTCTTCGAGTGCTTGTGGCCCTCAACAAGGGGGCACTGCTTGGCCGCCTCCGTTGCTCTGTAGTTGACAATGAAATTCGAACCCACGGGCTTGAGAGACATGTCCGCAACCGGGCACTCCGTGCGCCTTGACACTTCCTCAAATGCCAGCTTGATCATGCGGGAATGTTTCGGGTAGGCATCCCAGACATGCCTTTGCTCCCCGTCGTTCGAGGACTCTTCGGTGTTGTGGTCCGAAACAAACTTTCTGATTCTTTTCTCGTGGTCTTGCTCGGCCGTCCTTTTGCGGACATTGGTGCCATATCGGTTCTTCTTTGCCGTGACAAAGAACAGGGTCTGCGACGTATCAAAAACGCGCTGGGGGTGGGCGTCCCAGGGCGTGCAGAGCTCTTTGTCAATGCTGGTCGAAGAGAGCGTGTAGACATGGTGGGTGGTGCGCCCATGCTCGACCCACTGGTGGACGGGACTGCCATCTGCCCTCCCGCGCGGCGCACCATCTTCCACGCCATTGGCATTCTTGTTAGGACATATCTCTGATCCCATAAAGGCCCACGACTCTTTCAGCAGATCAGCGTGGGCATTCCAAAAGTCTTTCATCTTGTACGCCCACACGCGGCAGTCCTCCGCAACAACGTCGGTGCTGATCAGGTGGAACGATACCTTCTTTTTCCGATGCTTGGTAGAAACGACCACTTTCTTTCCGTGAGAGGGGGGGACCTTGCAGTACCTCTTGACGGCGGGCCAGAACGAGCGGAGAATCCATTTCTCGAGGGAGGCAGCCTTATCAAGTACGTCGTCGTCCTTGCCGACGGGGCAATCGAAATCAAAGAAGGCTCGGGTTGTTTTCCCCCCTGTATTAACAAAGGCGATGCCGTCAATGGGGGTGAGATCCCCGTCTATTCTCTTCACCGAGTCGTCGGGAGCTGCAATCTGAATGAAGTTATGCTGTGCCGCTTTCCCAAATACAAAAAAATTGTAGGACTTCTTTTCCTCTCTCGGGATGGTCTCGAGCTTGTCAAGTACCCTTTTACGGGTTGACCCCGGAATAATGACCGGGGGGCTCAAAGGACTGGGGCTTGCAAGGGTTTCTCTTTTAATGTTGTCATTTTCAGCGCTGATAAAGTCGAAGATGTCTTGTTTCGTGGGCATGGTTGCGACCTCAGATGTGTGTACCTGTAACTGAAATTGTAGTACTATACTTGGCCGTACTGTAATTGATATTTTGAAAATATCGATATATCAGTCCATATTGAACAGCAAAATATATCGGGATTATAGTTTTTTTTTACAGTACAGTGCTACACCCATATATTTTTTTCACACAATTAAATTTAACCCACCACCCTCATACCCCCCCATCTAAGATATTGCACCATGCCCGTCAACACCTCTTTTGTTTTCCCCGATGAAGCTGACATTGAATCTGCCAAGAACATGGCCAAAGCCCTGTCCAAACTGCCAAACCACATCTCCACTATAGTGGAGGGGATGGACGAGACGAACTTCAAGGATTACATCAGCGTTAGCTGGGATGCCTTCAAGATTGACGGCAAGTCCGTTCCCAAGCTGAACGTTCTTCTTCATTTCTCCGACACGCACGAAGTTGTCTCCTCCTTCACACATGGACCCTACAAGCTCGCGCCGAGCTTTGGGCGCCTCAGCGGAAACGAAGAGTCGTGCATCACAAGCGACGAACAGTCCGCCATTCTCGACAAGAAAAAAGCAGAAGACCGCTCCAAGTTCGTTGCCCCGACCGTTGTGGAATCTAAAAACAAGTTGACCATGCGCTCTTTCTTTGACCACGAGAAAGGCGAAGTTGATCCATCGATTGAAGCCCTTGAGCGCGTTGAGAGATTTGCGCACATCATCATTTCCGAAAAATGCCAGGAACAAGTTGATGGCAAGTGCAAGATCAACCGCATCAACGCACTTGATGCAAAAAACTGCGCTTCGCAGCCCGAGAACATTCCTCTCCTTGGCAAGAAGTTCCACAAGTTTGTTCACAAGTGGGAGTGGGAGGGCCATGGCTACTCTCAGATCAGGATGAACCGCAATGCGACCAAGAAGGGAAAGCCCGATGAAGTGGTTGGCCTTTCCCCCAAAGTTTACGGCACGAAATTCAAGGACAATGAGCGCATCCCCTTCCCCTTCCCCATGAAAGTTCTCTGCCAGGAGGTCCCGGACAACGAGGACGACGAGGACGAGGATCCCAAGGTCCGGGCTGTCAAAGAGTACATTTCCTTTTCGGACTCTCCTACCAAGGCCGAGGTTATCAAGTTTTCCACCCGTTCTCTTGTAAACTACAGGTCCAAAAAGGGAAGCAGCCAGGACCTTGTTAAGATCACCCAGAACGACACGCTCCGCGGTGATATCTGCACTGGGAAATACGGCATTCCCATTGTTACGATGGAGTGTGCGCAATCGGAAAAGTTTGGAGGCTACTTTTCCATCAAGATGTCCGATCTTTCCTGGGGCCTCCGCTCCGAAGATGCCTTTGGCGTCACCCCCAAGATTGAAGGCTTCATCAAGACGGACCGCGAGGAGGTGGAAGACACCGAGTCTGTGAACCTGGCCCTGCAGTTCACCCGCAAGGCGTCCAGGGTGACTTCCATGAAAACCATCGAGGAGGACGCCCAGGAAGAAGACGAGGAAGCCGACCGCGACTCTGAGAGCCATCCTGTTACAAAGCGCAAGAGAGCCCTGTACCCCATTGATGAGAACCCCGAGAAGGAAAGGTCCAAGAAGGCAAAGAATGCGCTCTCGAGCGAAGAAGTTGACAGCGAGGAATTCAGCGATTAGCAACTCCAGAGAGCTATAAAGCCACGAGCAAAATACATTCCAAAGCACAACCAAAAACACAAACCAAAAGCATACTTGAAATACACACAAAAGCACAATAAAAATATGGTTGATTCTATTCGCTTGTCCCTCACGCTTGTTTTTGCCCTGCACCTTCCCCTTTTTTCCTGGATGGCGCTGTTCAGCACGTCAGGGGACTGCGACATTGCGGCCCTTGCGCATATTAAGATTGAAAATACGTATACGGGAAATCAGGGGGGTTCCCCGCTAACCTTTAACCCTTTCGACGGGACTAAGCCCATCTGCATTGGCATGCTTGACGTAGCAAAAGCCAGCGCGGACATGTCAGGGTTAATTACATCGCAGGTCAGCTCGGGGTTTGCAGCAAGCGCGTACAGAGACAATTCGGGGTTTCTCTCGTTTCTCAGTGATGTTTCTACAATTGTTTTTCAGAGCAGCCTTTCCGACGACGTTACATACTCGCTTGACAAATTTGGCCTGGACCGTATATTTTCAACAAAGGAATCCGTCTCAGTTCTCGCGAATTATGTTGAACAAAATCCTTTGGGTGCAACTTACAATAGCTCCAACCCTCTCATGTATGGTTGCGCCTCGGAAAGCCAGCCCCCAGTGTGTACCCCGGACCCTGTAGCAGGCACCTCGCTGGGTGACTGTGCAGCAGATTGCTCTCCTTCCATCCCTGTCAATCAAAATCCCGCATACATACAAAGCGCCCTCCAAGCAACCCAGAGGCTGTCTTCGCAGATGAGCTACAATATGTGCGGTGACTTCTTTAAAACTTTGGCGCCGGACTTGGCTTCAATGTGCAAGTTGTCGGATGGGCGGAGTTGTAAAATCGGGAAAATCCTTTCCAATCTGTCCGATACGTGCAGCCAGCTGGAAGCGGCGGGATTGATCATGTATGTCGCGTCTGGACTGTCGTACCTGCTTGTGTTTGGGGTGTTGGCGGGAACACGCGGAAGCCAGACAGACAGAAGATGGGGGATAGGGCTTCTTATTGCCTATTGCATCACGTTCCTGCTTTTTGGTGCGAGTTTTGTGATGTATAATCTCGAGATCTACGCAGAGGGCGCCGACAATTTTTTTTGGCAACCCCTGCGCGAGGGGCTAGAGGGCGGGTTTGGAGACCCAATTGATAAATATTGGAGTGGGTTCGAAAAGGTGACGGTGATGCCCGATAGCGGATACTTCTACCTGATATGGATTCTTGTGATGAACCTTGCGGTAGTCATAGTCATCGGGGTGAGCCTTTCGGAAACCTCGAAGAACTTTGGACTCTACAAGAAAATAGGCAGCCGGGGGGACGGCAAAGACTCTGGCGACAACACCGTCAGGACAGATGCAAAGAGGATGCTGTTTTAAAAGTATATATCTATTAATTCTCCAATCATTAATGTGTTTGCCGGGATGCAATAATCTGTATAATGGTCCCCATTTTATTTGTTGTAAAGTTTGATGACCAATGGCGCCTCGCTGTGACTAAGCTTGAGCTCGCAAACAGAACAGCCCCAGAAAATGGAGGAATCCCCCCCAGATCACTACGTGTGCCCCATCACCCGCGAATGCATGTGGGAGCCAATGGCAGTAGTTCATAATGCCCGTACGTATAGGTTCGATCGCGTGAGCCTGGATGCTCACTTGAAAACGGCCTACGCCGATCGGAACCCGCTCACTAACATGGGCAAGTTTCTTGAAGCAGGGAGGAGTGCGGCGGTTGATTGTGCACTCCGCGACGAAATAAGAGCATCCAAGTGGGCACCGGAACCAACCAAACCCATAGAGATCCAAGAAGAAAGTGCGCGGGGGGAGCTTTTGGGGATTAGTTTGTCGTTCTCGTTGCCGTGGTCGGGCATGTGGCCGCTGTTTGAACAGCCGGACGAACGGACAGAAAACGAACTCTTTACTATAGTGCTATACTTTTAGCAGTACTCTATTTAATATAAAGTAAAATTAAAGAAATTGTGAAAAGTGCTCGGCGCTTTCCCGCGCTCGGCGAAGAGAGTCGGCCAGTTCAAGAGAACGCTGGCTGGCTTCCTGAAAGTGGGCAGAATCGCTGGGATAGGCGTCCACATCAAGGAGTGCGAGTGACGAGTCGCAGATTTCCTTTTCCCGTTCAATCCGTATGATGTCTTCGCAAGCACTCAGGTAGGGCATTTTCTGGCCCCTTTTCGACATTCGGCGGTAGGCCTTTTGAACTCCGGCTCTTGATATCTTTGCATAGACTATGCGGCGAAGACCCTCGCTGTTTCCACCACCCCTTCCAAGAAGTTTGTGCATTTCGCTGACTTCAAACGCCTTCATCTCTTGAATATCCTCGTTGTTCTTGTTCTTCTCAAACTTTATGAACTCATTGGATGTCCCCGATTCTGCCTTGACAATGTCTTGGCAGTGGGGAGGCAGGTGGCTGAGATCCTCGCCCGGAATGTACCTGGGGTTTCTGATGGTGTACTCTCTGTCTTCCGGTTTGTAGTCTTTGGCCTTGTCGGCGCTGATCATGCCGTACTTGATGGAGTTGCGAGTTTCGGGCTCAACTACCACGTAATTATCGTTCATGGATTCTCCGTGAAAACACCCAACGACTTTGGCCACCCTGCTAAAGCCAGTGTGTATTTCGGCGGTTTCGTTCTTCTTTGATCCGTTGCTCGTGTTCATGAGCGTAAAGATCTCCATCATCTCCGGATTGATGTAGTAGTGTGTGTCTCCGTTCACGGCTTCCACTCGGACGCAGAATTTGGTCGTGTGCATCACCGAAAGCTTGTCGAGAAAGCGGAAGACGTCCTGGTTCCCGTTTTCCAAGGTTGCGCACCGAGGGCTGCTGGCATCAAGTTTGTGGAGTTCGTTGGCCCCGGTGGCTTCAAATGCTCCCCAGACCTTATTGTTTTCCTGTAGGCTGTGCGTGTTCTGCTTTTTGATGATCTCAAACATGCTTTCCTTCTCTAGCAAATGAATGGCCCGTTTCTCCATGGGCGTTGTGGTGGTGGACAAAAGCCCCTTGTGGACGTCAACGGTCTTGTCTCGAAAGATAATGGCCTGGGCATCGACGGAAGCGCCTTCCACTGACGTAACAATTCGACTGGCCAGGCTCATGAGAGCCATGCGGACGTGGTCTTCGTCCTTTTCTTTCATGCCAAACTTGGGAATCTTGGTGCAAATGGCCGTCACGAGAGTGGAGGTGTTGTACTTGATGGTCATGTACTCGGATACCTCCTGATTGGTACTGCCACCGTAACACAGGTCTTTGAGAACAATCAAAATCATCTTAGCGGCGTTGGCCGACGTGGTGTCAAACGGAATAGACATGCCGTAGAGGATGCTAGCCGCATCGTCAAAATTGGCGTAATGCGACATGACGAGGGCCCAGGGCCGGGTCATGACGCGTTCCATGAGGGGCTTGGAGGACATCTCCGCCAGCTGCTCAACAAGAACAGCCTGCTTGGATGTCTTGTCCCCTGGCATGATGCATTTTCTCATCTCGTTGATCTCATAGGAGGTGAAGCACTCAAAATTGTTCATGGTGAGGTACACGGCGCTCATGATTGTGTGCGTGCGAGCGAAATTCTGAACAAACCCCGCTGTTCTCGGGTTTGAAATATTCAAAGACGAATTAACTTTGGCAATCTTGGAAAACATGAAGCTGTACAGATCCCCGTTGTGTGTTTTGTTGACGCAGTACCCCGAGATGGTGTCTACCACGTGAAACAGCCAAAAGCGGAACTGGAACGTTTCTGTAAACCCTTTCTTGATATTCTGGGAGGGCTCCGACGTTGCGGAGAGTGAGAGGCTGTTTGTATCGCGTTTTTCGTTTCCCTCGGGCTTGTTCTCATCTCCAACGGTCATGCAGACACACCGCGAGCGCATGGCGGGGTCCAGGTCGTTCACGTCTGTGTTCATGGCCCTAAAAGTGGTGTGCCTTGCGTTGAACTCGACAGTCTCTACCTCGTACGGCCCCCCGTCGGTGCTCTGCATGCGTTTGTATTGGTTCTTCCCCCTCTCGGTGGCGACAGTCTTCGCAATGCTGAGCCCCTGCATGTGCTTGTTCTTGCTGAGGAGGCGCGGGTCCAGCTCGTTGTGGATGACAATCTTCTGGTGCGTATTCTCCATTTCTGCCTGGTTGCTCCCACCCACGGACTTCTCGGCAGCACCCACGGGAAACATGTCCTCGATCTGCTGGAGCATGTAGGACTTGCCACCCGAAAAAATCCCATTGAGAAGAGCTCCCGGAACTTGCTCCTGGGGCGGATTGCGAAGAAGGGCGGTGAGAGACAGGGTAACAAGCTTGGCCATGGGAGTGTGAAGATTGCCCATCTGCATGCCGTGTTCGCAGTGGTGAAAGAGGTCTTTCATGCTTTCGTTCGCAAAGTAGTGGAACTTGTCCTTGTTGGGTATGTATTCGGGATTCACGGTATACTTGAGCTTGTTGACATCCATTTTCGTTTCAACAATGCGCTTGGCAAAATTGAGGATCTGCCGCTGCCAGGGGTTGTGGAACTGACAATTCTGGGTCAGGATGAGGCGACTAATGGAAAGAAGCTCGTCGAACGACATTTCGTCGTCCTTTCTGATTTCTTTGACGATGTCCTCAAGGATCTCTTCGAGGCTTTCGAGTCCCGACACGGGGGGCACGGTAATTTCGTCCATGTCTGTCTGGTTTTTGATGTTCTTCACAAGCTTCTTCGAGAGATTGATCGTTGAACTTTCAATGGCATCGACCCAGAGTGGGATGTTGTGGACCGCGTTGACACTCATATGGTACGAGGGGAAACCTTTGGGCCATAAAAAATGTTCTATGGCTCCATCCTCGTTGAGCTCGCTGCCTGGATTAAGGGCGGAGATGACATTTGTCACAAAGTCGAGGTTCGTTCCCTGAAACATGCTGGCTACAACATTTTTGATACCAAACATCTCTTGGGCAAACTGAGACTCGCAGATGCTCTGTTCTCCCGTGTCTTCGGTTCCAACGTGGGAAAAATGAAGAATTTTGTGCCTGTTTTCCACAATGTTAAGATCCGAGGATCCTCTGTTGATAGTTCCACATCTCTGGGCAAGGAGAATAAGAGCGCTTGAGAAATGGTCAGGCCTCGTAAAGAGAGCAGGCGCGATGTCAAGCCATTCGCGGCGCGGAAGCCTCCTTTCGCAGATGTACTTCAGGTTTCCCGTGGCGGTTTTGCGCGGAGAATCTCTCGATATGGCGTAGGGGTTGTTTTTGCGGCTCGCTGTGGTAGATCCGTTGTCGCTTCCGGATTTGAGCGCGTTGGGGTCAAAAGAAATTCTCTTGGAAAAAAGCTCCAGAGCCTCCATGGAGTACAACACAACGTTGACAAAGTACACAACCTCGTGGTTGGAGTTACAGGAGTCGTGGAAGCTGGTCATTGCGTGGTCCTCCCTGACATCGGAAAAGGTAACAGGCCAAAAATGAACTGTGATTGCCGCGCCTTGATATTGAAGGGTGCTGGCAATCCACGCCATGAAATAAGAGGCTTGAAACATGCGGAAGTTTGTCCTCGACTCGTGCCAGTGAAAAATATCCAGCGGAAAAAGGTACGAAAAAAACTCTGGGGGATCAGAAATGGGCGACAAAGCGTGAAGGTTTCGCGGGGACACGTGCTTTGGAACAAAAAGATGCTGAACCCCTCTGAAAGCGCAGGCTCTGTGTTCATTGCTCGAGTCACCAGAAAGGTCAGGCGCGATGGCCTGGCCGGGCTCGGGCTGGGGCTGGGGCTGGGGCTGAGGAGCTGAGGGGGCGGAAAAGCTGACCCTGGCTTTCTTCCTGCTCTGAGGTCGCGGGACATTGTCCGTGTCCGTGTCGCTTTCGTCGTCGGAACTCACAATGGCCCTTGCCGCTGCCTTGCGTTTGCTAGTCGAGTTTGTGTTCGTGGCCAATAAAGATGAAGATGAAGATGAAGATGAAGACGAGGACGACGATGAAAGTTTGGAACGCACAAAGAAATCGCCTATGTTTCCGGATGCGCGCGCTTTGGTTGCTCTCTCTTTCTGTCTGTTTTCTGCATTCATTTCAAGGACACCGCGGTTTTCATCTTCGTCGTTGTCATCGTTTCGAACAAGGCGGTGAAGAACGGGTCTCTCGTCGGGGGTCACATCAGACTCAGAAGTAACAGGAACCAAATCGTCTCCGTATTTCGACGAGAGACGGTCCACAATGGACCGAGAGTTCTCGTATTCGCGATCAACCTCCATGCCGTTGACAACATGGTGGACGAGCTCGCACTCAGAGTCCGGAGACGCGTCATTTTCATGCTGCCTCAAAAACTGGCGGTCTTGCTCGGTTTCGGGATTCATCTCTTCGTATGCGTCTCCCTCTTCGTCTTCTTCATTCTCCAAGCCAAATGCGTCATCACCCACCAGATCTTCACCGTCGGGTGGTTCGGGGTCTGAATCGTTGTTATCGATGAACATGGCGTCTTCCTCGTCCTCGTTGTCCGTTCCGCTGTACGCGTGGTTGGCATACGGCAGAGGGCTGCTCGAAGGGGTACTCATACTGGGCGTCGCGCCGAGGTGGTGCAGGGGTGGTATGTGTTGCGGCGGTAACAAGTCGGAGGGGAGAGCTATTATAATAACCAGATCAAAAACAGGGCGGTGTTATCCAGTAAGAATATTTGATAAGTGAAGTGAGTACTGTACCCGATACCGACTTTAATAGTTGAATTATTAAATATACCGATATTTTTTACTCTGCGTTTTCAGACATGTCCAAATTAGCAAAATCCAACTGTAAAAAGGCGAGTACGGTACTGTCAGTACTACGCTACAACATACTACGGTGCTGTGACAAAACCAGTACCAGTTTCAAAGTTCCGAAATCAAAGTTTACTTACCTGGATTGCCACCATGCGCTCCATGGGCTGGTTCTGCTGTTCTCCCTTAGCGGCTCGGACTGAGCTTGACATGATGGGCGAAAGAGGCGTGATCTCGAACACAATGTCATCGTCAAGAGTCATCGAGTTCTTGTCAATGAGATGCTCAGTCATGGACCCAACAAGATAATTCAGGTACTGAGGCGGCATGCTGTAGTAGTGGACGCCGTCGTAGTCGTGGATCTTGCTGCGGATGCCATCTCCAGCGAAACCGGGGAACGACTCCTTATTTTTCTCCAGCATGTAAGCAAGAGGCTGGGGGTCGCCGTTGGTTTTCACCAGGGGGACCTCGTACTTGATGACCTTCTGGGTGCCGGGGTTCTCCGGATCGTCAATGCTTGAGGCAATCACCCCATCTGTGAGATCTTCAACCTTAAGCCCGCGCCACTTGCGGGCGGCTTCGCGCTCGTTGCGGTTCATGTTCTTAGCCTGGTTAATGGGGCGGAGCTCCTGCTGTATGTTACCTTGGGTCTGGCTGGGAATGACAGCGGTAAACGATTCCATCTTTTTGCTGCCCGGGTTTCGCGCATGCGCGGCGTCCTCGACAAGTTTCTTGGCCTTTTCGCCCTTTCCCTGTTTGACGCGGATTCCAAGGCGCTGAGACGTGGGGTTGAAATAATGGCTGATGGAGGCCCTGTCGAGGGCGGGAATGTAGGCATCGGGACCAATGCCAATGGCTTCGCGGATGTCGGCTTTGCTGACGGTGATGTACCCGGTTTTGTTGGCGGTGGCTGCGGTCACGCTTCCACTGGCCCAGATGGTCACGGAGCGGTCAAGGTTCACTTCGGCGGGAGTATTAATGATTGGAGATTCAAAGGTGGTGGCACTTTGTACAGGGGCGTCGGACGTGGGCGCAAATTCTTCGCTGCTGGACATTTTTAAAGCGGGCGACAAAGAAACAACGAATGGAATTTTACAACAGTAGGTAGCTATCTTACACATTTACCTATCACATCGTTTATAGTCTGTGGGTTTCCCGCGGCTCGTTGTTATTCACGTCCTTCGGGGTTTTAGACAGAAAATGGCATATATCTTCTTCTGCAAGGCTCTCTCCTGCGCTCTGGCGTCCGTGTACACGCGGAGATTTGTTTCTCCCTCCAAAAGTTCAAACTCAATGAGATTTGCCAGGTGGCTCCTCTTGCTCGGGTCCGCCAGATACGGCCCGATGCTGCGATGGGTGGGAAAGCTTGTCCCAATCTGGGTCGCGGCCTGCTGGAAGGCCGCGTGAAGCTGCGGACTCATGAGCCGGTGCGTGGTCAGCTGGAACCGCCACTCTATCATGGCGGCTTGGGATGAACCGTCCTCGCCTATGGCGTCGAGGCCAGAATCTCTCTCCGTGGTCTTTCCGTTCCCCTTGAACTGGTCGCCTTGGTCCTTGTAGCGCGTATTCCCCGTTGTCGCGCCGTCTTCCACCTGCTCCGCCTCGCGCCTGGTGACAACCTGGCCTGAGCCCTTCCCCCTTACAACTGTTTGGAGGGCATCCAGCGCAATGGAATTCCGGGGCGCAACCCGGAACTTGAAGTCCACGCTCTGGAAATACTTCCCCCCCTTGTCCCAGTTGCCGTCGTTTGTGGCCGTTTGCCGGTTAAGCCTCCCCGCGATCTCATTTACGAAGTTTTCGAGAAGGTTGGGACTCAGCTTCGCCGACCCGCTGCGGTAACCCGAGTTCCGGTTGCACGGTATGAGCTGCAGGGGGTACGCATCCGGGTGGCCGCCGTCTCTGAAATGGGATTCCTGGACCGAGATCCCGTACTGAAGGATTGCATTGGCCATCTGCTGACTGGTGAGGCAGAGATACAGCGGGACAGGGATGTTTTCGTTCAGAGACGACGCCTCGCCGCTCGGAGCGAGGTCCCTCAAAAACACCGAGATCATCTTAGGGGAGTCTCTGTGCGCACACAAGCAGAAAAGTGTTAATTTTGGTCACGGACGGGGCGGGCAAGGGAGCTTACGGGTGGATGTACTCGTCCAGCATGATGTCGCAGTCGTCGTAGGCCTTGACTGTTCCGCTGGAAAGATCTTTAATTTGCAACCGAGCTGCAATTTAGATGGCATTGATGGGATTATGACAAGCAAGCAATATTACCCACCGTCAACAATGTAGTCATAGAGCTGCTGTGAATCATTTTCTTGGGCTACAACAACAGAGCGGTTGGTGGCACGATAGGGGGTCACTTGATTGTCCCGCCATTTGGGACCTATGTGGATTATGGCGGACTTTTCAACGACGCGGCGCTTTGTGCTGTTTGTTTCGTAAAGGCCCCCGGACAGATCGCCGCCATACCCGGGACCGGAAGTGCTGTCGTACAGGGGCTCAAAGCCCTCGTTGTCGCGTTTTGTTCTGCTTTTTGGGGGCATGGCTTACCCCGTTTACCACGAACGGCAGAGAGCTCTTTGGTGTGCTTTACACAGTGTGAACAACGCGCTGCAATATAGTTGTTTCACTCCCGAGCAGGCGTTGCATGAGGCACAGCAGGGGCTCCAACGGGAGCTCAAGTGGGCCAAGGTAAACCGCGCCGAGTTTGATTGGAGTCTCGGGAATGGGTTTGGAAACCTCGACGTATCCGTCATTCGCGACCTTCTCGAGAAGACCGGACATGCGACCTTTTTTGTGCGCACGTTTGGCCAGGGTCTGCGACTTGTAACGCACCACACCAGAGATACTCGTCGCAGGGCCTTTATCTGCCACGTGAGGAACAGCCATTACATTGCCCTCACGCAGTACCAAGGCAAGTGGTTCTGTCACGACTCGGAGGAACCTGCCCCCAGCGCTGTGAGCGCCGGAGACATTGTTTTCAGACTCTTTCCCGCCCTGTGCGAGGGGAACAGGGGGCGGTTTGGGCGCCGGCTGCTCTTTTTTTACCCCGATTGATCCTTTACTGCAAAAAATAGCATAAAATTTAAAAATGCAGGGAGTGTTTTGCTGGTGTTATTTGCCCCCCCCTCTCTCCTCCTTTCTCGTGCTCTCCTGTACACAACAGAATGTTTTCGGCTCTTGATATTACAAGCGTGAAGAAAGCAGCGATGGCTGTTGTCTCCAAGAGCGCAAACGTGCTGCTGTCATATACCTCACGAATCTCCCCTTTCATGTAGGCGTACAGCAAAATAGGGGCACACACATAGATGTGCCAGAAAGAGTGAAACCATCTCGGCTGTTTCAGCACGGGAAAGAGCACCGCAACACTCAACAACCCCAGAAGAGCCACAAGGGCGACAAGGGCGATTCCTTCGGGGGTTTCTGTCCACGCTTTGCGGTCCGGCACGGTCGAGTACGGGACAAACGCAATGGGAATAGACGCCAGAATGCCAAAGTAATCCAAAATAAGCCATTTATTGACAACGGCAACGTCGGATTTCAGGCACATGTGCTTGTGGTACTGCATCGAGCACGCCGTCAGGAACGTCAGGGCCAGCGAAACAACGGGCTTGCGCCACACATAGAGAATTGGTATTTGGGAAACCCACATTCCAGCATGGGAGAGAAACTCTAAAATGGTTTCGTGGATATCTTCTTGGGTTTTCCACATCAAAAGGCCCATTGCGGTGCAGATTTAATGTCAATGTGTAATACTCATACTCTTTAGCGGCGATTTCCGTTTATAAAAACTAATGGCCTGCGGACTGTTTGGTTCTGTGTTGTAACCTTTGTTGCTCTCTGGGTGCTTGGTTTGGTGTTTGGCGTATACAGCGGGGCTTCTGCTTCCTGGGGGGATTCTGTAAGGCCAGAATACGTTACCGTGAACTTCCCGACGTTAAAGAGTGTCATGAGCATGACAAAAATCATCTGGACAATGAGCAGCGCCGTTCCGTGGGGGTGGCTAACATTCGGACAGGTCCCCCCGATGTAGGACTGGACCGACACGTCCAGGCTGGCACACGCGTTGGTCAGGCCCCACGGACCATCGAGCGACGCATAAGACGCGTACGTGTCGATGCACGCCTTTGCTCTGTCTATAGTATGGTCGTCGAGCCTGTTGCATTCGCCGAGGATGAACGCCGCAATAAAGCTTGTTTTAAACCCGACGAGGCTGGCGAGGCCATTGACATAATGTGATACGAGCAGGGAGAGATCGGTTCTTCCCGAGACGTCTCCAATGCCACGGTATATGACAAAGGAGGTGGCGACCTCGAGGTATTGCAGGGAGATAAAAACAGACGCCCATGGCCAAAAGATCCAGTCGGGGTCGTATGCTGAGTAAATTTCCCCCACAATAAGGAAGAGAAGCGATAACACAGTGGCCCACAACCAAGCCCCATCCCCTTGTCCTCTCATTGCATCTCACTATAACAGAGGCGGAGTCACTGGGTTATACTCTTGCTTTATGGTGGTCTGGACCGGGAGGAGCTGCTATGCCGAAGCCCCCTTTGGAATATCAAAGAGCACTTGATCGGTTTAAAGTGTGGCAGCTTGTTCTGGCCGTTGTTCACCTGGCCAGCGGCTTTACCATTGTGGGGTACTGTGCGTATTACGACATTGGCGAAGGAGAAAGCAACAAGAGCTGGCCCATTGACGTATCGGTGGCCTATTCCGTCTGGATTGCACCCAAGGATCGCTCGTGTGGCGACACCGACGCGGGCTGTAGAATATTTAAGCTCCAAAAGCACTTTGCCAAATTTAATTTGGGCTATGCCGCCGGATGCTTCTCAATCATCAGCGGACTGCATCATCTCCTCGTCTGCCTCGCTCTATGGAACCCAGA
>MDTB01163604.1_pt1 | contig 14435 bp, 10 predicted proteins | sample 811161 | NCBI WGS metagenome assembly MDTB01 (sample SAMN05326650, study PRJNA326480) | marine metagenome | isolation source: seawater | place: Mediterranean Sea | collected 2009
CTTTTTCTTTTTGTGAAGCATCTTCTTCATCTTCGAACACTTCATCAACGTCTGCATTTAACTTTTCGATATCATCCTGCCTAATATCGAGTTTTGCTAAGCGTGATTCGTAGTAGATAGGCACTGTGGCACCATCTTCTACTGCATCTTGAATATCGTAGATAGAAACATAATCGCCGAAGACAGCACGGGTATCTTTATCTTCTGACGATATTGGTGTTCCCGTAAAACCGATAAAAGAAGCATTGGGCAACGCATCGCGCAAATATTTTGAATAGCCATAAACATATTTACTATCAATTACGTTGCCGTCTTTATCTTTAATTTCTACGTAACGCGCTTTATCGCCATATTGACTGCGGTGTGCTTCGTCACTAACGACAACGATATTACTACGGCTACTCAATATTGGGTGCTCTGCTTCACTCGCTAGCAACGCAAATTTTTGGATAGTGGTGAATACAATACCACCAGACTGTTTTGAAGTAAGAATTTCGCGTAAAGAGTCACGATCTTCAGCTTGAACAGGTGTCTGTTTAAGCGTTTCTGATGCCATTGAAAAGGTATTGAATAATTGCCCGTCTAAATCATTTCTATCGGTAACTACCACAATAGTCGGGTTATTCATTTTTGGCTGAGCCATTAGTTTGCCTGCGTAGCAAACCATAGAAATTGACTTACCAGAGCCTTGTGTGTGCCACACTACTCCGGCCTTACCTGAACCTGGCTTTACTTTTTTGTGATAATTGGCGCGTGGCTCGCTGAATTCGTCTATATCTTCTTCTTTACGACTAGCCACTACAGTAGCTTCTACTGCTGCTCGCACTGCGTGGAATTGGTGGTATGCAGCAATCTTCTTAATTAACTCGCCACCGCTTTCCTCAAAAAGCACAAAGTGACGAATGTAATCTAAGAAAAGCTCTGGTTCAAAGAAGCCTCTTATAACCGTTTCAAGCTGGTATTCATAAGGTCTTTTGTCATCTTCATCTTTTACTGTACGCCATGGTAAAAAGCGTTCTTTATTAGCCGTTAATGATCCAACTTTCGCGGCAAAGCCATCGCTTATTACTAAAGCTTCGTTGTACGTAAATAGGTCGGGTATTTGCTCTTTGTAAGTAAGAAGCTGATTAAAAGCGCTATCGATAGTAGCATTTTCCGTTGCGGGGTTTTTAAGCTCAATTACTGCCAACGGTATACCATTGATAAACACCAACACATCGGGCCGACGATTGCCCTTTGCACCTGTAATGGTGAACTGATTAACAATAAGAAATTGATTTTTATCTACTGAAGAGAAGTCGATTAATCTTGCGTAATCAACTTTATCTTCACCATCTTCCTTATACTCTACTTTCACCCCTTCAAGAAGGTATTGATGAAACTGCTTGTTGTTTTTAGTGAGTATTGGCGTGTCAGGCTGACTTACTGCGCTTACTGCCAAGTGAAGCGCGTCTTCGGGTAGTAGAGGGTTTATTTTTTTGAGTTGTGAGAAAAGTCGCTCAACGAGCAATATTTGCTGATAGTCTGCTCGCTCTGGAGACGCCCCATCTGGGGCTATGTCATAACCGTTTGCATACTGATAGCCAGTTTCTTTGAACCAGTCGATACAAAGCTTCTCTAATTGGTCTTCTGTAATCATTCTTCTTCCCTAAAGCAATCAAGCTTATTCGGCTGGTTCCGGTTGTGTTACACCCCAAAGTGCTTCTAAATCGACATCGTCACTATCAGGTCTTAATCCCTTCTCACTAATAAAATCAACTTGCATTACTATCGGAAGGTCAAATGCAGTTCCAGTTAATACACAACTTCCCTTTGACAAATTAGGAATCATACTCTTCGACATTCGGTCTAATGTGCTTATAGTATTATCTATTAAAAACAGGTCTTTATCATTTACTAATCGGTGTATGAAGAAGTTATGAATTTGCGACATTATTGTCGGTGATATATCGGCTGGTCTTTGACTAGAAAGCGTCAAATACATTCCAAATTTTCGCCCTTCCTTGACTATTTCTTCGAACATTTCTAATCGGTAGTCTTTCCAGCTTTCGTGCTCTCTACTTGATTGCTGAGATAGAATATTGTGTGCTTCATCAATAATAAAATGCAGCGTCTTTTCAGGCACTGTCCCGACGCTTTCCCTATGATTCTGATAGAACATTTTAGCTAGTAGAAGCGGAACTAACTTTTTAACTACTTGATTGCAATTCCTAAGAGAAACGACATTCAATAGCTTGTAATGATTAACATCATCACCAACTATAATAAAAACCTTATTCAAATCACTGATAGCGGATTCAACTCTTTTCAGTAATGGTTGAATATGATCAAACTGTATATAACCATAGGTAAGATCTCTCAACATTTGAATGTTGATTCTTATAACCAACTCATCAAACTCACTAATTATAGTCGTATCTACTGCTTCGATTAATGGCCTTAAATTATCATTAAATCCGTCATTAGAGTCATACCAGCGCCAGTTACCGCTTCCAGGTATCTTGCTGGCAAACTTGTCCTCTCGATCGTACCAAAACACCTCGTCTAGCCTATCAATCAAAGCCTGGTTGCCAAGATGTTTGGCAATGATCTTTAACTGAATCAAAAATTCAGGCCTTTGGTCAGGGTTGACAAAGCAGAGATGATAAGTGCTCATTACATAATCTTTTAAACTATTTACATTACTTGAATGAGCTTCCCTCTTTGAAACGACTCGATTTAAAAAGGGGGTCTGGGTATTAGAAGTAGCCTGGAATAACAACGCGAGCATTTCTGTATTCCATACTTGTTTACTTTGTAATGGGATTTTCTTGTCGCTTTGTCGTTTCGTTGATAAATTAAAAACAGTTTTATTTTCAATATCTTTTATGAGTTGATTGCCTGTGTATTCTCCATTGAAATCTATCAGCAAGAATTCACTCTTCCCACTTAATCGCGCTTCATATTGATTAAACAACTCAGTGTAAAGCTTAGTAAGAGTATTCGATTTACCACTACCAGTATTACCAAATATCCCGATATGACTATTGAAGATTCTCTGCCAAGGAAGGGACACAGGTAATTCTTCCTTCAGCATTTTGCCTATTTTGAATGACCCGTCGGCACTTTGACTAAAGACTTTGATAAGTTGGTTCTCATTCAATAACTGAGCCTTGTCTTTAATCATGGGCATCAATTTAACCCCATCGCTGAAAGATGCTTGTTCAAAATATCCAATAGGCTTTACATCAACCTTTCTGATGTACTTCTTCTTTATGTCATCTATTTCGAATCGATTCTCATCGAGATACTCACCTTCTACGATACAGACTATCTGGCAGAATCCTCGTTTAATGCCTATGTACTCTCTTATTGAGACTCCTTTGTATTCCTTCCCTTCAAAGAACAATGTTTCGAGGCTTGACTCATCGTAAATACGCAACGTAACCTGAGTTCCTCTAACCGCAATGACTTCCCCGACTGTTATGCTCATTTATTCTGAGTCCCGAAGCATGTCGCCGTTAAAAACGCATTCATTAAACTTCTTAAAATCTAAACACTCGTTTTCAAAATGAATGAGCTTTACATTTTTTTCCGAACTAAATCGATTTCGCATTGCACTCAATTCTTTTTGATTAAAACAACAAACAAAAACCTGAAGCTTAGGATTAGATAGAGATCTCTTAACCAGTTTTTCAATATGCTCATCAGCAAATGAAAACCCAAAAGTTATAAGTACAGAGTTCGGTTCTTCCAATTGATAACTCAATAAACGAAGCATTTGATAATAATGTTCTTCAAATACTGTCTCATTGAACTTCCATTTAGTGGGATTAACTATTGGAAGTTTATTATATGATTCCCAAAACGCTAAACAATCATCTTCTGAAAATTCAAATTCAATATTTAAAACGTCATTAATAGTTTTATCGCTATCGTTTAAAATCGAGTCTAACTCATCTAATAAACCGTTGGCTTCATCAGGGATTTGTACACCCGTTTCAATGTCCGTATAGTTAACAGATATTGTCTCGCCTTGCTTCCGCCAATACGCTGAACCATGTAGATTTATCAAATTTAGCTGGGGAATGTCCGTAGAACTCTTTCCAAAAATGCCTGCATCACAAATGTATGTATTGAAGTTTCTTGCTGATAACGTTTTTTTCAAAAATCCGTTTGTTCCATCATTAACAACAAATGCTGAAGAACCTTTTTGTAGCAATTTATCAGTAACAAAAGGAATACAACCATCGTAGTTCGTAGTAAATACATTGCATCGCTTTGTGAAATCGTTCTTGTGTTGAAGTATACGAACCAAGGTATCCAAAAATAATTCGTAGTTTGCTATTACGTCTTTTCTATTTTTAATTATTTTACATTTTTCACAACTATCAGCACCTGAACAAGGAGGGGGATGCGGCACATCAATATATTCAAGCTTAAAACTACAAACTGGCTCAATAATTTTCTTGAAATAGTACATAAACAACAAAGTATAATGATGTTTATATCCGCTACTTTCTAACTTTGTCGCAAGTGTTTCTATCGTTTCTGTTTGTTCGGTATTTTCTGAGTCTTTAAGGTTTAACCACAACGTTGGAAATAAACCACTTGAAGCTCCAGATCCTATAAGAAAGTTAATTTTATGCTGATAGATTTTATTCAATGGTATGTTTGTCATTCTAATCAACATCCTTATCTTCGAAGCAGATTTCACCAGAAAGTAATTTTACCAATAGAGAATCTCTCAATTCAGCCAAGCTATATTTCTGCTGAGAATTCTGCTGAATCAAATTCATTATTGGCGTAACAACTAAGTTAAAATAGCTAAGCAAAGCACTGTCTTTTGGAGGAGAAATAAATTGCATATTCCTTAAAACTTTTAATGATAAATATCTCTGAGTCGTACCAGCCATTCTTGCTTCTAGATAGTCCTGCATCATCTGAGTTTTTAGTAAAAAATAGAAATAGAATTGGTGTTTATTACTGTTCGAAGTCCTAAATAACCCCACATTCTTAATTGCAAAATTTACTTCCTTCTCAAGGACTAAGTAAGGTATACCTACAGTTCCGATCATTGTAAGTAATATATCACCAGTTTTAACTGCGCTTCTTTTATTTACCTTTTCAAAGTCTTCTTCGGAAATCAAGTAAGTGTCTTCTAACTTCAAAACACCTGATGTGATGTGTTTCGAAGTTACAAGTGGATATCCACTTTCCGCTCTCTTGGGCGAGTCATGAGTTCCATCTCTTACATCTATCAATTCACCACTTATACAAAGCTCCCACCCCTTTGGTATCTCGCCCAACTCACTATCTACCAGTGTATTCGGAAACAGGCTTGCGATGGTTTCAAGTTGTTGAGTTGGAATGAAGTCACCAGCGCCAGCTATTGCTTGAATAGCGGCTTGTCGTTCTGCGGTGGCGATTTGCTCTGGTGTGGCGGCTGGGTTTTCTGCCAGTAATGCTTCGCGGGCGGCGATTTTGGCTTTGGTTGGTTCAAAATCTACGAACCAGCTTTTGAAGATGGCTTGGGCAATGGCTTCAAGAGTATGATTTATTCTTACTGACGTGACAATTTTGCTTTCAATGTGCTCAAGGATGTTGACTAGTCTTTGCCTTGTATCACTGAACGCAGGTACTTCGAATGCAAAGAAATCATCTCTACTCAAGCCTAGATTGGTTGTTCCAGTAGCCCTGCTTCTGCAATAGTTTCTGTATTCAGGCGTTCTTAACAGCCAATAAAAATAATTTCTGTCAATATCAGATTTAAATAGTAATTTCACCGTATCTTGGGTCATTCTACCAACAGGTATATGTTTAGGAACACGGGCTACTGATCCAAGTAAATCTCCAGATTGAGTAACATCCTTTAAAGAAACGTATAAGTCGCCAGGATAAACTAGCATTTTTTCAGCTGAAGGCCCACCATAGGTTCGTAGATTACTATCTTTGAAACCACCATCTTTCTGGATGGAACCTAACCCAAGTAAAAATGGCCCTTCGGCGTTGAGTAACGCACTTTTATACGTATTTCCACGTTGTAGCTCAACATGATCACCAATTTGGCTAAAACTCATAACCGAACCCCTTCAGATTTTCTTTTATCTGCTGCTCCAGTCGGTTACTCTCTTCAAACTGTTCTTTTAACTGAGATGTTAATCGTGCCATCTTCTCTGTGAAAGGTTCGCCATCATCTTCCTGATCTGCTGCACCTACGTAGCGCCCTGGCGTTAGCACAAAGTCATGCTTTTGAATTTCACCAAGCTTTGCAGACTTACAGAATCCAGCAGCATCTTCGTAATTTTCGCCAGTTTGCCAATTGTGGAATGCATCCGTAACTTTCTGAATGTCTTCTGCTGCAAAGTCTCTAAGCACTCTGTCTTTCATATAGCCGAGGTTACGTGCATCGATAAACAGCACTTCGCCCTTTCTGCCTCGAAGGTTTCGGCCATAGTCATTTACCCGTGCGCTTTTGTTTTTGGTTAAAAACCAGATACAAGCTGGAATTTGCGTATTGGTAAATAGCTGACCTGGCAACGCCACCATACATTCAACCAAGTCGTTTTCGATAAGCGCTTTGCGTATTGCACCTTCGTTATTGGTGTTCGAACTCATAGAGCCATTGGCTAGCAGTAAGCCAAGAGAACCATTTGGGGCCAAGTGGTACAACATGTGTTGCAACCAAGCAAAGTTGGCGTTACCAGGTGGAGGTGTTCCGTACTTCCAGCGTGGGTCGTCTGCTGCTACCCCTGCATCCCACTCCTTCATGTTGAAGGGTGGGTTTGCCATGATGTAGTCGGCACGTAAGTCTGGGTGTTGGTTATTGGTGTAGGTACTGGCTGGCTCTTTACCGAAATTAAAGTCGATACCTCGTATAGCCATATTCATAGCTGCTAACTGCCATGTAGTGTAATTGTATTCCTGCCCGTAAATACTTACGTCACCAATGCGCCCACCGTGTTCTGTAATGAATTTTTCAGACTGCACGAAAAAGCCGCCGCTCCCCATCGCAGGGTCGTATACGCGGCCTTTAAATGGCTCTAGCATTTCAACAATTAGCGATACGATGGATTTTGGCGTGTAGTATTGGCCGCCTTTTTTACCTTCTGCTAACGCGAACTGCCCTAGAAAGTATTCATACACATGCCCAAGAATATCTTTACTGTTCATGGTTGCGTGGTTAAAGGGAATAGTAGCAATGAGGTCGATAAGCTCGCCTAATTTACTTTGGTCAATTTTCAATGTGGTGTACTGCTTATTGAGTACACCTTTGAGCTTGGCGTTGTCGCGCTCAATGGCTTCTAGTGCGTTATCAATTAATTGACCAACAGATCGTATTTTCTTACCTGCTTTGCCAGTAGCTTCGTCAGCTCCAATCTCGATTTCACCACCGTTAACAACTTTATTGTTATCCTGAAGAAACGACCAACGGGCTTCTTTTGGCACCCAGAATACATTCTTTTCAGTATAAAAATCGCGAACTTCCAGCTCAGCGTTTACTTCCTCAAGGTATTCGGGGTCTTTTTCGCCTTCATCAAAGTCAGCGGGATCTATAAAGTATTCGTCATCGGGGTTACTAAATGCAGCTTTCAACTCTTGCTGACGAATGGCGAACGCGTCGGAAACATATTTAAGAAAAACTAACCCCAATACAGCATGTTTGTATTGAGCGGCATCTAAGGTCGAGCGCAGTTTATCTGCTGCATTCCACAGCTTTTTTTCAAGACCGTTGAGAAATTCTTGTTCTTTGTTATCCACTACATTGTCCTGTTTTCTGTTTTGTATGCAGGCCCATTGTCGCCAGCATCACTTATTCTGTTTGTTAATGTTACCGCGTGTATTCAGTTGGTTTTAGCGTTTTATGCTATTAGCTTGTTTAACTGCTTAGGATGTAACCACGGGATAGTTTGCAGTACCCCACAACTCCTTGGGGTTACGCATCATAATGTTTAATAATGCGGGGACGAGTTTATGTAAAAAGCAATTTGCATCTCGTAACTGCTCACGATTAACACGGCTATTCCATGTTGCACCGCCATGGATTAGTTGATTTCTTAGCGTATACAATCGTTGTAACACCAGTTGAAGCACTGTTTGAGTCTGGGTGTTTCCCAATGCTTTAGCGGCTTTAGACTTTGATTCAGCGAAGCGGGTTTTGAATTCATCTTCCGTTATATTGCCGTTTTGATAATCCCAGAAAGGCTGATACACATACTGGTTGTTCAACAATACCCTTATACTGCGCGGAAATTCCTGCCACACTATGTCACTTAGGGTATTGTTACTGTCCAATGAAAGCAGTTTTTCGATAAACCGCGAAAAGCTCTCGGCTTCTCTTAGTTTTAGTGCATCTAAGTCTTGTGCGTAAATAGCGTTAAAAGCAATCCATAGAAATATAAATTTTGCATCTGGGTCGTCGTCGCACATCTCAGCGCGTTGCAACCAGCTTAAACCTCTGTGACTTCGAAGGGTTAAGTTATCGCAAAACGTGTCACGATGTTCACGTTGGTATGCTTTTAATAGTTCGTAGCGTTCCATCGCATTACCTCTATAATTTTGACGTTAGGGGGTTTTTAAAACTAAACACGTCATTGATAATACAGATAAGTCTTGGAACCAGCCAGATTTGAGTCCCGCTGCTCCAATTAAAGAAAGGGCATCATCTTCAGAGATTGAGTTCACGGATTCAAGTTGATGAATATTGTTTTTGAAATGGTTTGCCGCAATTAACGCGTCGTCGATATGCGTTTTCCCTTTTGCATCTCCGCTTACAAATGCCTCCCAGAGAAATACATTACATTCTTTGCGTTGAAATGTTTCCCAACAAAATGTTGCTGAAGGCGTTACTTTCGTAAGCTCATTAACTTTTCGCATTATCCAAAGCGCTTCGACTAATCCAGTTCCCATAGCGCTGATACCAGCACCAGAACTCCAAGGTCTATTACCCTCGCCTTTCCGTGCACTATTTACTTTTACAGGTTCGTCTCTTACGGGAACAAATAAGGGACATTCAAAGCCGATCGAAACTTGTACACTAGAGTCTAATGAATTCGAAATGCTTTCTGCTAACTCACCAATATCCGAGCCACTCTCAACCTTTTCGTTCTCTAAAGTAAGCTTAGCCCAACCGAAGTTGTTATTTTTTATTGAACCCACATCAACACAATAAATATCCATATTTAATAACTTCCTAAAACGTACCAGAATTTTTGCATCGTTACACACTACGCTAGCGTTCAATCTAACATCTTCGCCCATTATACTAAAGTAGCATGATTAGGCGTGGCATTGGTATTTGTAGAATCCTAAAAGTGTTTAATCAGTGAGTTCTTGAAAACCTTACAATTCACTCAATCATCGACGCGATATCTAAGATACAAAAACACAACTTTGAAGAAGTTTGCGAAACATAGCGTTTTAGATAGCCGGAGTCACAAAGTGACAAGACTGAATTTCGCGGACATCTAACCACAAAATCAACTCATGATTAAAGCGTAATAATCACGCGATTTTAAACTACTATCAAAAGCAGAATTACTCTCGAAGTCAGCGGTTAAAGAAAAAGCTTTGCTGCAATCTCAAAAATTCTCCTTGTGTGGCCCTTTTTAAGGCCGAAGACATAAAAGGAGAAATACATGAAATGTAAGCGGCAATTTTTTATTGCATTGTTTGACGTTCTAAGCTCACAACTAATGACCATAGGAGACATTCTGTTTGTGATTTTTGTTGTGCAACTAATAACTCGATTCGAAGTGGCAGAGAGTTATCCGTTCACCGGAATGAGAGGCTATATGCTAATTTTACTTATCTATTTATTATCAGTTGCTTGTCACTTACAAAGTGCAAGGCTGCGAAAAAAATAGAATGTTCTTGGAGCACCCACTGGGTGCTCTTTTTTCTTCCAATTATTTGCCTATTACCTCCAGCAAATTGCTTTTCACTCTTATCGAAGATGCAAACAACGTAATCGATACGATTATGTAAAAAAGCTTGAGCAAAGCTCAATAACTACTGCGTAGTGAACAGTTATGTGAAACATATCTGGTCACGTAGCCGGAGTCAGCATCGCAGATTAAGGCCAGTTTTAGTTTGCCCCAGCAAACCAAGGGTAAGTTGCGTAGCAACATATCCCTGCCTGAGCACCTGCGGTGCGAATGTAGCGAGGTGTATCCGAGTAACACTTTTTCCCGATGCTACACTAGGGTAAAAATGGCCTTAATCAGCGGTAGCTGACTCCGAGTAAAACTTCTGTCGCAGTCACAACGTGACAAGTAGCAGAGCAGCGACGAGTCGCGTCAGCTCTGCTTTGCAGAAGATTTACTCCTACGAAGTAGACAACATTTTAAGAATAAGAAATGTTGTAGCTAAGCAGTATGCTTAGCAAAGCGAAGCTATAGCATAATGCAAGGCATTGTGCGCTTATTCGAAGATTCTCCCGAGCTTGATTCTATGTAGTTATGATTTAAAAACAGGAGAATGAAATGAACTACATAGACCGTGCAATCGAGTCTTCTATACGCAACCTATACATCACCAATAAAAGTGACCCAGCGTCAATTGGCATACAGCGAGAGAATGCCGCAATAGCGATAACAGGAATATTTGGAGTTACCTGTAAAACCGTAATTCAGCGCCACCTGGAGCTATCAAGAGAAGCTGTAAATAAACTTGTAAATCGACTCAAAAAGAAACAAATCGTAGCTATACATCCTACTTTTGCTAACCAAGACAGGAGCTTCATAGTTCTAACTAACCAAGGCATTCGAGAAGCGGAATTTTTGCTCAACAGAGAACTACACCTGCGCTCAGATGTTAGCAGAGTGAACGAACGAAATTTGCTTCACGACCTGTCGGTACAGATTGTTATTCTCGACTTAGTAAAGACTAAGAAAATTAAGGGGTTTGCGTCTGAGCGCGATATTGCTATTCAGTTAGAAAATAGAGCAAATGACCCTCGACTCGTTGATGCTCTGGTCGTAGATGCAAATACTGGCTGTCGTATCGCGATTGAGATGGAAACATCTAATGCCAAGAATAAATCTAATGGTGACCTTCGCGCCAAAATACTTGCGAAATATTTAATGGAATTTGAAGGTGACGAAGGGCTATATGAATTTGTATACATGTATAGTCATCGCCAGCGGTTCCTCACCCAGATTGAGAAAGCGCACGCTCGTCTATTCGCTAACACCCGTTCATCTTTCACTGAAAGTCAGCAAGCGACACTAACGAGCCAAATCAAATTTCAGCACAATCAATGTGATGTCATATACGAATTAATGTTTAACAGTAAAAGACCGTTAGGAGATGACAAGTCACAGTCTATTTCCAGAGAAGCGTTTTTCACCGAACTCGCTAAGCTGGAAGCGCTCGCAAAAACCAGTAATGACAGAATAGTGGGAATAAGGTTAGAAGGTTTTCGTGACGGAGGAAGAGCTTTAGGGCTGTTGAATTAGTTGTAGACTTGACCTCAGGGAGCGATTCGCTCCCTTTTTTTATGGCTTACGATAGCTTCAAGAATTATTGAATATCGTGTTGATAGACAAAGCATCTTTAACGCACATACCTCTATGTACGTCGAGCCAGCAGGAGGATTGCACTGTCGAGGTTTACTGTGCTATCAGTAGTGTTCCCACCCGAGTTCATGAGACTCAAGCAGATTGAGTTTATGAAAGATTGCGGCTCAGCTATTACTATATAGTCTCCGATTACGAAAATTTTCAGCATAATTTACATGACAATGGAAATTTCGATTGAAGTAAACTGAATGTAGTTACCGATTAATGTGAGCGCGACGCATTAATCTGGTAACAGCTTAGACGGTACGCCATTAACCTCCCCTTTATATAACAGGAGACTAAACATGACCTAAACCTATCTGGTAGACTGGCGTTGGCTCTTGCCATAAATTAGTGGGCTAGACGATGCGGAGGCGTCTTACAACCTCGGCATATAGATAAAGTGTTTGCTTTATCCCCTAAGGCGTACCGTCCTTTTTAATATGTAGTTTGCTTTTATCGAGTCACTTCGATGTATTCCCGCGCCCTCTTAAATAGTCGAAGGTTTGTAAAACCAGCATCTCGTTTTTCTACACTGAAACTGTTGTCTTGCTGTACGGAAGGCAGCCATTGCGCAAATCAAAATAAAAAGATCCTTTTCATCTAGCAGAATTCTCATGAGCAGAACTTAGTTAATCATAGGACTAACTGAGGAATTTATTATGAGACCTAACTACGAAAGCGTTTTCGACGCTTGCATTAAACTCTCTGGAAAATGGATATCACTTGCTAATTCAGTAAGCTATGTCGCAATTATTAATACACTCTGGAACATACTGTTTCTATTGCTAGATTATCCCGACCTCATTGCTTTTGAGACATTGTCATATAGGTTATTTTTGATTTCGTTTGGATGCGTGGGTATAGGGATTATTTTTTCAGTAGTAGCGTATTTTTGTATGCGAACATTGGAGAGTAAATAGTATTGAGCACCCCGCGAGGGGTGCTTTTCTTTCGAACATGTGATCTTGATAGTTTGGTAAAATGTAGATATTATATGCAAATAAGTATTGATCTATCTCGCTGTCTATGGCAAGCTTTTCGGAGAAAAGCTTGCCATAGACAAAGGCGAAGAAAAAACCCTTTACAATCAGAGGGTTATTGCAGAAAAGACTTGTTTCTTGACTGAGGTGATTATTCAGTTATATTAGTCTTTAAGTAACGTACAGGAGTAATACGATGTACAGAGAAGAAGATTGGGGCGATTTAGGCTAACTAAGCCTACAAACTATATTTAAAAGCACAATGAGTTCATTGTGCTTTTTTCGTTTAGAAGAGGTGGTTCATGGATGAGTGCTTTAGGGATATGGGCTACCTTGTATGTATAGCAAGGTATCACCCTACATTTTACTCCACTCTTGGAGCAGCTGTGCTCGCAGCACTATTCGCTTTCGTCAGCATAAAAATGAATAGGAAATCTGCCCGAGAAAAAAACTCCGTTGACTTTGAGCACAATTACAAAAATAGCGACAAAGTAAGAGATGCTTGGCTTGTTTTGATGAAGATAACGCAAAACCGTCTACAGCAGCCAATAGTTGAGTTCGCAAAAAAGGAAATGTATGCCACTACTGAGACCCAAGCAATTGTAACTATTCTGAATGAATGGGAACGAGCAGCAAATGGTATACACCATAGAGTATATGATGGTAATTATTTGTACAAAACATATGGAACAACGGTTCTAGACCTTTATGCTTATACATATGAGTTTATAAAAGAGCGCCAGAAATCAAAGCCTCGTTCATACGCTAACTTCTGTCGGCTTTATCTAGCCTGGAAAGTTAGGAGATGTAAAGAAGAAAGGAAAAGCCTTGATAAGGATTTCAAGAGGCTACATAAAGAACTTTACAAATTATATAAGGAAATTTAATAAAGGGCTGCAATGCAGCCCTTAAAGTAAGTCGATCTGCTCACTCCATTCATCAATTGCTTCCACCGAAAAATAACGCTTTTTCGATACGCCGAACACGTTTTCAAATTCAACATCATCTACTTCTTTAGAGTTGATGAATTCAGAGATCTGTAGTTCGAAGAACAGAAATAACAAGCACCTTTCTGAAGGAGTGAAGTATTTCTTTCTCAGTTCCTCAGGAAGCTGCTGTACTAGCCCATCTGAGAGTACAAAGCCGTTAGTTATAAACTTCTCATCTTTGTGTTCATAGATATAGTCGAGTGACTCTGGATTAAAATGCCAGCAGACTCGAAACTTATCAGGCCACTCTGTTCTTGTAGCGCGTTTGAATTGATGAATAAATGTGATTTGCAGATCACATTTTGATGTCTTTTTAGTCATAGTTAAGTCCAATTTAGTAAACCTCATAACTAACTAGGCTTACATTTGGAGAATTATGGTAATATGACTATCAGAACAGATAGGGAGCTTGAACATGGATTGGAAATTCTTCGCAGTGTTCTTTGGATTATATTTGGTATATGAGTTATGCCGAGTGCTATACGAATGTTGGAGGGATAAAATGACTTTCAGGCAGTGGTGGAATGCGCCGTTGAAAAAAGAGAAGCCAACCAATTTCGAAGCATAAGACCTAAGCCTAGCAGAAATCAAAAAACACAAATACTGCACAGACTTCCCTACAGGCCAATAAAATAGCGACATCGACGCGGGTTCAAATCCCGCCAGCTCCACCAATTTCAAAGGCTTGCCACTCGGCAAGCCTTTTTCGTTTCAGCTTCCGAAATTTGTAAATTGTTTCTAATTAAGACAAAACACACACTACCTAAATAAAAGCTATTCCCATTTAGATAGTTATATTATAACATTACTGCACAATTCTAATGTATAGCTTCTCCAAACAATGCAAACAAATTCAGTGATATGCGCGGATGCGCTTACCGTGTGTGTTGACGATCGCACGCTTCTAGACAATCTCAATTTTA
>MDTB01055990.1_pt1 | contig 14433 bp, 12 predicted proteins | sample 811161 | NCBI WGS metagenome assembly MDTB01 (sample SAMN05326650, study PRJNA326480) | marine metagenome | isolation source: seawater | place: Mediterranean Sea | collected 2009
AATAAAAAACTTATAGAAAATATTAAAAAATTAAGAGATCATGGGAGAATTTCAAAAAATAAATTTGGAGTCCTAGGTCATAACGAAAGAATGGATGGTATTCAAGCTGCGGTTCTAAATGTTAAATTAAAATCACTTGAAAAATATATTAAATTAAGAATTGATGCTGCAAAACAATATTCAGAGTTATTAAATGGCTATTGTAAGATTCCTGATTTTTCAAAAAAGAATAGGCATAGCTTTCATATTTATCCGATTTTAGTAAAAAAAAGAAATTTACTATTAAAAAGATTTAATGAAAATAAAATTGATGTGAGGGTTCATTATCCGATTCCAATTCACAAACAGCCATTATATAACAAAAATTATAGAAATTATTTTTTACCAAATACTGATAAAATTTCTAAACAAGTTATCAGTCTTCCATTATTTCCTGGAATTAAAAAAAGAGAAATTGAATTAGTTTCGAATTGTTTGAAAAAATATATATAAGAATTCAATCATAGAAAATCATAGCATAAAAAAATAAAATAAACCTTATTATGAAAATTAAAATGTTATTAATTATTAACTATGATTATTCTTATGATCAATCTAGTTATTGTGATAATTGGGTTAAGTTATTTGGTCAAAGAAAAAGTATAAAACTTATTCTAATTAATTTTAAAAAGTTAGTTAATAGAATTATTGAGGATTTACATCAGTCTATTATGCATATTTTTTTTCAAAGTATTAGAATACAAGATTTAAAAGAAAAAGATTATTTAAAAATCAAACTTTTAAGTTTTTTAGTTTTATATTCAACTTAATAAATATTATATTTATTAAAACTAGTAAGTTTTATGGAAAAAATTTTAGCTTTACATATAGGTCATGATGCAACTGCTATGTATATTGATGATAAATATTTCATAGGAATTTCAGAAGAAAGAGTTTCTAGAATTAAAAATTTTTATGGATTTCCATTAAAAGCTGTTAATGAAATTTTTATAGAAAATAAGATTAATTGGAGTAATATTAATAAAATTGTTATTACTGGAAAATCTATAAAACTATCAAAAGATTATAAAAATTTTTTTTTTTTTAAATTTTTGACAGAGGATTTTTCAAATGAAATATCTATTTTTGCTAGAATAGCTTTTTTTTTAAATATTTTTCAAAAAAAAAAAACATTCCATCAACTTTTAAAAAATTTTTTAAAAGAAAAAAAATTTAAAGGTAAAATTTTATATTATGATCATCATCTATGTCATATTACATCTTCATTAGCGACATACCCTATAAATAATTCTTATCTTCTTTCCTTAGACGGAGGAGGAGATGGCTTAAATTGGAGTTTATATAATTTTAAAAGAAATAAACTAAAATTTTTAGAAAATAGTAGTAGTTTTTATAAAAATAAAAAATTAATAATTCATGATTCTCCAGCAGATGTTTATTCAAATACAACTAAGTTTCTAGGATTTAGAAGGTTAAGAGATGAAGGAAAAATTATGGGACTATCTGCAGCCGGAGAACCTAGATACTTAGATTACTTTTCTTCTATTTTAAATTTTAAAAATGGAAGATTTATTTCTAAATTCGGGTCTCAAAAAAGAAATATAAAGCAAAAAATTAAGAATTTTTTTAATTTCATTATTTACGGTCAAAACTTTGATTATTCTCAAATTAGTGATATGAGAATTCATTTAAAAAATTACTCATCTAAAGAAGATGTTTCTGCATCACTCCAAAAATCGACAGAGTTAATTATTGATAAATTTTTTGATTATTTGTCTAAAAAATATAAATTTAAAAACGAAAAAATTCTATTATCTGGTGGCTTTTTCTCAAATGTTCTTATAAATCAAAAAATTAAGAATAGACTTGATATTAAAAATGTTTATGTGACACCAAACATGGGTGACGGTGGATTAGTTTTAGGGGGGATTTATTTAGCTGTAAATAAAAATTATAAACAAAAATATTTTAATAAAATTTCAACAAATGTATTTTATGGAAATAGACCTAAAAAAAATTTTCCTAACATAAATCTAAAAAAATACAAAACAATACAACTAAATTCTTCAAAGCTACATGATTATTTAAGTGATAGCCTAATCAAAAATAAGATCATAGGTATTATCAACGATAGAATGGAATTTGGACCTAGAGCATTGGGAAATAGATCAATTTTAGCTAATCCTTTAAAAACAAATATAACCAATATACTCAATGAAAGACTTAAACGCTCAGACTTTATGCCCTTTGCCCCTATATTTAGAGATATAGATGCATATAAAATCCTTGAAAAATACAATAAATATGATTTTTCTTCAAAATTTATGACAATTACTTATTGTGTAAAAAAAGAATTTTCTAAAAAACTAAAAAATATTATTCATCTGGACAACACTGTTAGAGCACAAATTGTTGATAAAAAAAATAATAAACTTTGTTATTCAATTTTGTCAAGTTTCTATGAGAAAACTAAAATGCCTTGTTTAATTAATACAAGTTTCAATATTCACGAAGAACCCATTGTCATGGATATAGATCAGGGAATTAAAGCATTGGACAATGGTGTTATTGATATTATTGTACATGAAAATTTAATAATAACTAATATATGAAAAAATTAATAATTCTAAATCAAAGAATTTTTGATTGGGAAAAAAAAGGAGAAATTCAAAAAAACTACCTTAATCAGAACAATAAATTTAATAAAATAATAATTTTGTCTTTTATAAAAAATGACAAAGTATCTAAAAGATCTCTTAAAATTTTATGCGGATCAGCCACCTTTGAGTATAAAAAGGTAAAAAGTATTTTATTAACAAATAACTATATACGTTACTTTTTACCTCTTTTTTTTTATAAAATTTTAATAGAAAAAGAATTAAAACGGTTAAAATTAGAAAAACCAACCCTTATTAAAGCTATTGGCGATGGATTTATTGGCTATGTGTCTTGTGTAATATCAAATTTTTATTCTTGTAATGTAACTATTTCAATTCACACATTTACTTCATTCAAAATCTTTTTTAAATATTATTCATTTAAAGAACAAATCTTTTTTTTACTAAACCTAAGATTTAAAAATCAATCTCACAAACTAGCTAATAAAATTTTAATTGTTTATAAAAAAATTTCTGAAAATATTAATAAAAAATTTTTAAAAAAAGTTGAACTCTCTTATAATCAAATATGTATAAGTAAAAAAGATGAAAAATTTTCTCAAATAAACAAAAAAACACTATGTCTTGTTTTTGTTGGGAGGTTAATTAAAGGTAAATCTATATTTAATGTGATAAAAGCAATTAAAAAACTACAAAATGTTAACCTTGTAATTTATGGTGATGGAAATGAGAGAACAAAAATTATAAGTTTTATAAAAAAAAATAATTTATGTAAAAGAGTGTTTTTAAAAGGATTTCAGACTAATAAAAAAATTTTAAATTCTTTAAAAAAATATGATGCTTTTGTTGCGTTTCACAAATATTATGAATTTCCAAAAACAATAATTGAGGCATCATTAGTTGGTCTTCCAATTATTCTTAACAGAAATCCATCATTATCCATTCAAGAATTTAAAAACCTCAAAATTTTGTGGACTGATGATAATGTTGAATCTTATAGAAGAACTATTGAATTATTTATGAAAAAAAAATTATATTTTAAATCCAATATTTCTCAAAATAAAAAAGAAATTAAGAAAATTTTAAAGAGTAATGGCTAATATTTTTTTTGTTTTAGGGACACGTCCTGAATTTATTAAAATAATTGAAGTTGTTAATCAATTACAGAGCAAATCAAAACATAAAATAAAATTAATTTTTTCAAGTCAACAGTCTGAATTAATAAAAAAATACATGAATAATAATATTATTCATTATGATCTTAAAATAAAAAAATTTAAAAATGATTCAGAATTTATTAGTTCATTTCTAATTAAAATGGAAAAATTAAACAATAAAATAGATATAGATTATCTTTTTGTTCAAGGCGATACCAACACAGCTTATGCAGCAAGTTTATTTGGATTTTTTAAAAAAATTCAAATAATTCACCTAGAAGCTGGGCTGAGAACTTTTAATATTCACAAACCTTATCCAGAGGAATTTAATCGACAATCTATAAGTAAAATCACAAATATACATCTTTCACAAACACAATCGTCTAAGCAAAATTTATTAAAGGAAGGGATAGATAAAAGAATTTTTGTTGTTGGCAATCCAGGAATTGACTACTTAGTTAAAAATATAAAACATAATAAATTTAAAAATAAAATTATTAAAGATAGCATTTTGATAACAATGCATAGAAGAGAAAGTTTAAGTAGTAGTTTAGAAATATTTATAAAAAATTTAAAAAAATTTATGAAAAAAAACCCAAATTACCAAATTAACTGGCCTCTTCATACAAACCCAAAGATATTAAGAAATATAAAAGATAATTTTAAAACAAAAGATAATGATAATATTAATTTTCTTAAACCTCAAAAATATGTTAATTTTTTGAAACTTATGATGAGCTCAGAATTTATAATTACTGATTCAGGTGGTGTTCAGGAAGAGGCTGCTTATCTTGGTAAAAAATTACTCATAGCAAGAGATTTAACTGAAAGAATTGATATTATAAATCTTAAACTCGGATATTTAATAATGGCTGATGGATCAAAACTTGAAAAAATAATGACCTATCTTAATAAAAAAAAGGTTGTTAATAAACAAAATACTTTAAAATGGAGAAAGTCTCAAGGATACGGAAAATCATCAAAAATAATTTTAAATATTTTTGATAAAAATTTTTAGAAATTTTGAAATAAAAAAGAATAGACTCATGACTATAATTAAATAAATGAGACTATTTATCACAAGAGAAAATTTAAAGATACTTAGAGTTATAACATTTAAAAATACAGAAAATGTTATAATAAGTGAAATTATTTTTATTAAAGATTCTTTCTCTATTATCTTTCCATTAAAACCATTTTTCTTGGAGTAAATAATCAATGAGAAAGTATAACCTAGTTTGGAAATAAGTAATGACCAAAGAGCTCCATAGATTTTTAAATAGGGAATAATCGTATAGTATAATAGAAAGCTTATACACCCCCATACTATAGAATTAATGAGGACAAATTTTCCTTGATTTTTTATATAACAAAAAAATTCCCATCCTGTTGAAAGTTGATGACTAAATACACTTAAAAAAAATATTAAATATGGTAAATAACTTATTTCAAATTTTGAATTAAGAAGATATGATTGTATTAATGGAGATAAAATTATTAGAATTGAAATCATATATATTGAAAAATCTATAAAAAGCTTATTTTTTTTCCTAATAATTTTATAAATTTCTTGATAATTATTTTTTTTTTTTAAATTATTGAATTTAGGAAATAAATCCCACCAGAATACTGACCCTAAAGAATTTAGACTTGATGCAAACATTCCTGCTGTAAAGTAAACTCCTAAGTACAATGGTGAAAGAAAATAACTTAAAATAATTTTATCGCTGAAATTAATTAGCCATTCGGAAACCCCTAAACCAATAAAAATTAAGCCTGAACTTAAATAGTTTCTTTTTAAATTTTTATCTAGTGATAAATATTTTAAGTTTATCATTTTTAATTTAATTGCAGCGAGCAATATAAATGTAATAGTAAAGATTTTTATAATAATTAAAGCTGACAAAAATTTTACTAAATTTAATTTTAGAAAGAATTCAATAAGAAGGATAAGAATTATTAAAAAAATTGAATCAAAAATTTGAAAATAACAGAAAAGATTAGATTTAAGTTTACTTCTTAAAAATTCGTAAAGTAATAATTGTACAGCTGTAAAATATGCGAGAAGACAAACACACAGATTAATAATAAATAAATCATTATAAAAAAATTCTGTTACTAATAAAAATAAAAAAAAAAAAGAAAGTGAAAAAAAACTAATTATTAATAATGATGAATATAATTTAATAGTATTTACTTTAATACTTCTTATATGGGCTAATTTCTTGATTATTGAAAAATTTAAACCTAAAAGTATAATTGGAATTAAACCATTAATTATACATAATATTACGACATATTCTCCATATGCTTTTATTCCAATTTTATATGTAATAATTGGTATGATGAGAAAGCTTGAGAGCTTAACAATGAACTCAGAAATAAATCTTATTTTTGTTTCTAACTCTAATGATTTTAAATAATTCATTATCTCTTTATATAATTATTAATTTCCCTCAGAATATTTATAAAAATATCCTTACTGAATGAGTTGATTTTATCACCTCTATATAATGGATACTTTTGTCCACCAAAACTTTTTTTAAAATGATTTAAATTCATTTGAGAAATTTTTTCTGCGTTAAAAAAACCCTCTCCAAACTCTACGTATTTAATATTATATTTTTTTAAATATTCTAGAGCTTTCCACATACAAAAATAATTTGATCCTTTTTTTAGTCCATTCAGATCTGATACATTTGTCCAATAAATTGCATTTCCTTTATAAATTCCAAAAACTGAAATACTCAAAATATTGGTCCCACTTTTTACATAAAATATTTTTTTATTTGAAAACGGAAATTTAAAAAATATGTATTCGAAATATTCCTTGTTTTTTTCAGTAATTTTTTTTCTAATAGACATTTTGTGATGTAGATTTACATAAGTGTTTAAAATTTCTGTTGAATTTGTATTAGTTAGTTCATGAAAACTTAAATCTTTTGTTTTTTTAAGTATAGCCTTAGTTTTATTTTCAAATGAGTCATATATTAGTTTTAATGATTTATTTTTTAATTTTTGAATCCAAGTAAATGAAGATTTATCTAAAGAAATATAGGGCCCAAGTGGATTAACTATAATTTTATTATTTTCAATTACTGATCTAGATAAAGTAGATAAAAGAAATTCGCATTTGTAAACTTTTTTAGTTTTCATCAAAGAAGTTAAATAGTTATTAATAAAAAAAATTAATTTATTAACCTTAGTTTTACTAAGTGAGTCACAAATTGCTGGTCCTCCCAGAGAATCAAAAGAAGAATAATCAATGATTTTAAATTTTTTAACCAAGAATAATGGAACAACAGCAACAATATTTTTTTTATTTGATACATCAATTACTGAAAAACTAAAATTATAGTGATTGGACCATTGAGTTTTTGAGACAATACCGTCATACGTGTGCCAAAGCCAAGCATCATTTGATTTATAGCAAAATTTATCCCATTCTTTTTTTAAACACTTGCTAAATTCTTTTATTTTAAAATATTCAAGCATTAATCTTCAAATTTTTGTTACAACAAATACCTAAATACATCGCAAAAACAAATGTTAATGGGTGAAATCTAAATAAACTTATATCCAAATATTGGGTAAGTTGTATGACTATTAAAATCAAAAATATGTTTTTAACAAATTTCAAATGAAAATTATTATTGGTGATTACTAATGATGGGATTATGAATGCATAAAGGAAAAGTCCTAATATTCCTGTTTCAACTAATATAGTTATTGGGACAGACGCAATGGCTAACTCCTGTTGATTATACCAAGATGGTAAAAGTTGATAAAGTTTCATTATAAAATTTTCAGCACTTAAACCAAAACCAACACCATTTACAAAGTAATCATTAAAATAAATCAATGATACTTTGAAAATTACAAACCTATCTAAAAAATTTCCTAAGCCTAATTGATCATAACTGAAATTTGATAAACTTTGAAAAAATGGAAGTTGGGTTACAATTAATAAAAAAAATAGAAATACCTTGGTAAGCAAAAAGAAAATTAAAAGTTTTTTATTTTTTAAAGCAACAAAAATGATTGGAATTAAAAACATAATTAATATGTTTATTCTTGAAAAAGTCCAAATTAAACAAATGAAAAATAAAATTATTAAGAAAGACTTTAGTAAAGTATTCATTTTATTATTTATACACATTATTATTGCAAATAAAATTAACTGCGAAAAACCGATTGTATTAGACATTAAACTTGAAGGTCTCAACCATAAAAAACCAGAAAAAGAACCACCAGTTGCTTCAGTCAATTCACCTCTTTGGTAATATATTTGACCTAGATTAAAAAATTTACTTATTAATACTTTGTGAGTTAAATAATCCCAATTTTTTATGAAGATTAAGTCAAATATAAAAATAACTAAAGCATAAATACATAGAAATAAAACAAAATAAATAAAATTTAGTTCAATTTTTGTTTTTATTTCTTCAATATTTTTTTCATTTTTAAAATACTGAAAAATGAGAATGAAAGGTATGAAAACTATAATTAATCTTTTCAAAGAAATGAAAATATTGTCTGAAAAAAAACATGAAATAAGACATGTGAGTGTAAAAAAAAAAATTAAAAATGATTTTTTTTCTAAAATAAAAGTTTCTTTTCTTATTAAAAAAAAACTAAAAATAAAAACTAATACTACTGTACCACTGTTTGAAAATTTATAACCAACACCGTTGTAATAAAAATTAATAAAAATACAAAATAATATAACTGGAAAAAAAATTATTATTTTATCAATTATTTTTTTTATCATTTTAAATGTTTATTTAAATCATAATATAATTTTTTTGAAACTTTCCTTATTTTATAATCATCAATTAATTTTAAATTTGGTTTAAAGTTGTTTTGCACTTTCATTGATTTTAAGATTTTATTCTTTATTGCGCTTGTTTTATTTTCACTACTAAATCCATTATTTTTTATAGTTAATTTTTTATTAATTGTATTACATTTACCAATATGAAGAATCATCTTACGAGATCCTAAATAATCAGCCACTTTACTTTGAAAAAAAACATTTAAGTTCTGACTATCTCCGTCAATTATTACTAACAAATCTGATTTCTGTAAAAGTTTCAAATAAGTTGAGTTGTTAACATAACTGTTTATTTTGAAATAATTTGAAAAATGCTCTATAATTTTTTTATTTTTTTCTATGTATTCACTATCTATGTATATTTCAGCTTTTACTTTTATTCCTTCGATAATTATTTTTTTTAATGACTCAAATAAAGGAATAATATTTCTCTCTGCATAAATTTTACCAAAATGTCTTATAGTAAAATACTTATTTATAGTAATTTTTTTTTCATATTTAAAATTATTCTCATCAAATGTGTGGTTAACAATTATACTTTTTTTTTTTATGTCTATATCAACCGCTTTATTAAAATGATCTCTTAAATTTATTAGTGGAAATATCAGTAAGTCAGTATTTCTAAGTACTTTTTTTTCTAGAAAATCGCTAAAATTAGTAAAAATTGGTATGTTTTTTTGAAAAATGTTTTTCGACCAAGGATCTGAAAAAGATGCAATCCATTTTTTCTCAGGAAATTTTTTTTTTATATATAATCCAACTAAATGTGATGAATGAAATTGAGATCTTGTAAAAATAAGATCAAAATAATTGACATTTATTTTCTTTATTTTTTTAACTAGCCAAAATAATGAAATTATAAACCTATCAGGCCTAAAAGGAACTCTTGGAAGATTAATTATCCACTTAATTAAGGAAGGCAACTTAACTCTAATTATTTTAATATTTTTATATTTTTTATCAATTTTTTTTGTGTCTTGAATACTTTCCAAAGTTAAGACTGTTATATCATAATATTTTGATAATCCCATAATGAGTTTGCTTGTAATAAAGGATTCCGGCGAGGGGTAGGGAGGGAAACAATAGGAAATAACTAAACATTTTTTTTTCATTATTAGAAGTCTATATCTTTCATTTGATATTTAGAAAATTTTGATATGGTCGTGAAAAAATCGTCAATATTTATTACATCAGAAGGATCAAAATATACGTTAAGAATTAAATTGTTATTATTCATTATATTATAATATCTATTTAATTCAGCAATTAATTCACTTATTTCAATATTTTGACTATGCATGATACTCCAGCTATCAATAATTTGTCTTGGATTATCAATATAAGCGTTACAAGGTATCTCAGTAATTCTATGAAATATTTTAATTGGTTGATAAATAAGTGAATAGATAGGAGTTGTTGATAAAGAGATTTTATAACCTAGATTTGATATAAATTTATAAATAAAATTCATATTTTTTTTTTCACAAAATTCTCCAAAATGAGGGGTCCTAAATATTTTACTTTTTTGTTTAAGAATTTTTTTAATAACAAAATCTGCTTTTGTAATATCCTCAAAAATAACTTCATCTAATTCATTAACATAAGAAAAACTAGAGTAATTTTTCATATTCTCTTTACAATATTTGGTGTGAATCTTGTATCCATGATTAATAAAAACAATTTTTTTACCTAAATATTTTAAAACTTTTTGATTTTTTTCAATTAATTCTCCTGGAATAGCATAAAAAGGGCGGATATTTGCTTTATTAAGTTTTTTTGTAAGTGTTTCTATTATATGTAGATCTCTTTGAGTCTCAAAATCAAAACTTATTATAAATTTTGGAGTATCTAAATTATTATTAGACCATTTTAAAATTGAATTAAGATACATCTTTTTTTTTACTCTTAGAAGTAACTTATAAAAAAAAATGCTAAGATTATATTTCATTTAGGTTTAAAGAGGTTTATTCAATAATATTAACTATTATAAAAAAAATTAATATGAAAAACATTAAATCATATAAGTATTATTTTTTTTATTTAAAAAACCTACTTAAAGGAAATTTTCATCCATTTTTATTAAATGAAATAGATTCATTAGTTACTCAAAGTTTTTTTCAACATCCAGATTTAGATTCTGATTATTCTTTAAAAAAGCTGTATGCTTTTTTAAAAAATAAATATGGTAAAGATAAAGAAATACTTATTACTAAATCTGGCAGACATGCACTAAAAATACTTCTAAAATCATTAAATTTACCCAAAAATTCTGAGATTATTATACCATCTTATTCTTGTTTAGGTTTGGTAGAACCTATAATTTCATCTGGATTTATTCCTCATTTTGTAGATATAAATAATGATCTAAATCCATCATTTCAGAGTATAAAAAATTCAATAAACAATAATATAAAAGTTTGTATTTTTCCATATTTAGGTGGAAGTTTTTCTGACGATTTATTTAAAATTAAAGATTTATGCCAAAAAAAAAAAATTATACTTATAGAAGATTGTTGCCAAGCATTCGGCCTTAAATATAAGGAAAAAGATGTAGGTTTATTTGCTGATGCCTCTTTTTTTAGCAGTGGTGTTGGAAAACCTATATTTACTCCAGAGGGAGGGTGGCTTGTTGTTAATAATTCAAAAATTTTAAAGAGTGATTTTCCATATTTACATAGAGATAATTCTTTGTATTTCTACAAAAATAATTACAAAAGTTTTGCAAATAAATTTTCAGGAAAATATTTAAGATTAGTCTTTAACGTATTAAGTGAAGGATTTAACTTCATATTAAAAAAAACTATCAATGAAAATTTATTTAATGAAAATAGATATCGTAATACTACAATTTCAGACTTAAGTGCATCAATAATATTAAATGAAATTGATAAAATTGACGTTAACATTGAGAAAAGAAAGAAAAACGCACAATATTGGTTTAACAAACTAAGAGGAAAAAATGTTGAATTTCATTGTCATAAAAATTCCATATACAACAAACTTTTTATTAAAGTCAATGATGAACAAAAAAAAGAAATATCTTTAAGTGGTTATCAGTTAGAAAGTGGTTATAAACCATTACATTTGAGATATTTTTTTGATAAATATCCCAAACAGAGTCTTTATAAAACTATAGAGCTATGGGAAGATTTATTTTCTTTACCAACTAGACCCTCTTTAGATATAATTTAACATAATATATATTATGCGACTATAAGGTTTTACCCAGATCCCAGAAGTAACATTGCTGCTCCGTATAAAATTCCTGTTACTAAAAATATTACAAATGTGTAACCCATAATCTGTCTCATATGAAGACCTGCAATAGCTAACAATGGTATAGTCCAAAAAGGTTGAATCATATTTGTCCATTGATCTCCATAGGCAACTCCTAGAACTATAACATATGGCTCTACATTCAAACTCTTAGCAGCTTCAATCATAACAGGTCCCTGTACAGCCCATTGCCCTCCACCTGAGGGAATAAACATATTTACCAAACCACCAGATAAAAATGCATAAAAGCCTAATGTTTCCGGAGACGAAATACTAGATATACCTGATGCAATAACATTTATTAATCCTGTATCAGCCATCATTCCCATGATGCCCGCATAAAAAGGATATTGAAGTATTATAGGTCCAATTGTAGTTGCAGCATTATTTACTAACTTTACATAGTGAATTGCTGAATTTGATAGCAATAAACCTATTCCAAGAAAAGTCCAGCTCACTAAATTTAAATCTAGAGAGAAACCTTTGGTATAAAAAATATAAGAAATAAAAAAAATTAAAATTAAACCAACAAATATAGTAATTAATCTATTATTTTCAATACGTTGCGCAATAGTCCTAATATTTTGATTAAGGTTATTAGAATCTTTATCGTAACCAATTCTGAAAACATTTGAGTCAATCTCCTTAATTTCAGTATCTTTAGTTGGTTGCATAAGTGGATTGATGATAGTGATGATTAGCAAAGTAATTAATGCAAGAGTAATATTAAACGTTGTGAAAATTGTTTCAGTAACGGGAATAACACCAATTTTGTCAACAAGTGAATGACCCTCTGAAGAAACAAATAAAGCCGCTGATGATGAATATCCCATATGCCAAATGACGTAACCTGAGTAAGCACATGCAACTAATAATGGATAATGTATTCTAATTCTTTTTTTTGCACAGCCAATTGCTACAAATTTAGAGATAATTCCTCCTACAATTAAACCGAATGACCATGCAAATAGACTTGCAATCCCAGAAATGAAAGTAACTAAAGCATATGCCTGAACAGGTGAGTTTGGATAAGAACCAATATTTGATAAAAATCTTTCAACGGGATCTGTATGTGCCAACGCATGGGCTGTTATCATTATAATAGTTATTTGGGCGGTAAATGTAAATAATTTTGGAAGACCATTACCCCAAGCCTCAAGTGTTTCGATTGGAGTTGCATCTGTATTGACAATAGCAAGGAAAAAAGTCAATACAGATAGAACAATTACAAATATGAATGCATCGGGGTAATAATTTTCTACTAATTTAACAAAAGGTTTTGATAATTTATTAAAAATACCAAGTTTATTTGATGACATTTTTTATTTAACTCTCAAAGCTATTACCTTTCCTTCAGCCATTATCGGAATAATTATTAAATTCTTATCCAAAATAACCTCATGATCAGCGGCACCTTTTCCAACTTCTGCTACAACTTTAAACTTTCCATTTTTTTTAACTCTATAAAGTTTTGCACCAGTCCAATCAGTCACAAAATACGAACCTTTTCCATCAGATTCAATTCCATCAAGGTTACCAATTGGTTTCTTTCCCATATTTTTAAGTTTTTTAGTGTGTATATTAATACTTTTTAAACTTCCTTTTAATTCGGGTGTTCCCCACCCTTCCATAACAGCGCCCCAACTTCCAACAATCAAGTTACCATCTTCATCATCAATATGCAGTCCATTTGGTGCTAACTGTGGGCTGTAAAACCAAGCTGGTAATTGTCCAAATTGATTTAATCTATAAATAGTGTCAGTGTAAGTATCGCCAACATAAACATTTCCATATTTGTCAGCTGTAACATCATTCATACAAACTGATCCATATCCTTTATATTTATTCGTAATTTTAGCTGTTGCAATATCTACCTCAACAAGTTCATCTATATCTGCAATGAAAAGTTTACCCTTACTTATGGTTAATCCTTTTGGAGCATTAAGGGAATCAACCCATTTTTTTTCAATTATTGATCCATCTAAACCAATTTTTGAAATGTACCCTGTTCCATCTTTATTAAAAGGGTGATCTGTAATGTTTGAAACATAAAGCACATCATTTTCTGCATCAAAAATAACTGATTCAGGTAATTCAAATACTTTTTCAGTTTCCCAAACAATCTCTAAATGTTTGTCTGAATATGCTTCTTTACTAAATAAGCCAAAGCATAAAATTGTCATTAAAATTATTGTTTTTTTCATAATATTTCCTTTATTGTTTTAAGTTGTTAGGCATTGATAAATCGATTCCTCCAGATTTGCTTAATGAATTAGGCCATCTTTGAGTAATTGTTTTTCTTTGAGTGTAGAATCTTACACCATCTGGTCCATAGATACTTAAATCACCAAAAAGCGAGTTTTTCCATCCTCCAAAGCTATGATATGAAGATGGCACAGGAAGAGGAATATTTACTCCAACCATACCAATCTCGGCGTTTTGAGAAGAATTCCTTGCACTTTCTCCATTACTGGTAAAAATACAGCATCCATTCCCAAATTCATTGTCATTTACAATTTTTATTGCTTCTGACATTTTATTGACTTCA
>MDTB01105297.1_pt1 | contig 14433 bp, 13 predicted proteins | sample 811161 | NCBI WGS metagenome assembly MDTB01 (sample SAMN05326650, study PRJNA326480) | marine metagenome | isolation source: seawater | place: Mediterranean Sea | collected 2009
GTCTGTACAAATAAACAAGAGCATTTAGCTGTCGATCTTTTAAAAAAAATTGGTATTTATGATTTTTTTGAATATGTAGCTGGCCATAACACATTCAATTATTGTAAACCTGATCCACGACATTTAACTTCAGTAATTGAGATTTTAGATGGGGATATTAAAAAAAGTTTGATGATTGGTGATAGTGAAACAGACGCTAATGCAGCTAAAGAAGCTGGTATGCCAGTAATTTTACTTGAGGATGGTTATACTGAAAAAAAAACTAGTGAAATATATCATAATCACTTGATAAGAGATTTTGTAGGCATCGAAAAAATTGTATTAAAATATCTTTAAGATTGATTATTTTTTTTTAACTATTAAAAACAATTTCGTAAATTAGGAGTTATTTTGATATTACATAAAGTTAAAGTTTTTCCATCTAAAGTCTACTTACCTAAAAAAAAACAGCTTGCTTGGAAAATTGCTGAAATAGCCAGTGATAATGCTAAATTAAATAAAGAAGCAGTTGATATGGTTATAAATAGAATTATTGATAATGCTTCAGTTGCGATTGCATCACTTAATAGAAGACCTGTGGTTTCATCAAGAGAAATGGCTCTAAAACATTCTAGAAAAAATGGTGCAACATTATTTGGTATCAATAATAAATTAAAATTTGATTGCGAATGGGCTGCATGGTCTAATGGAACTGCTGTTAGAGAGCTTGATTTTCATGATACTTTTTTAGCAGCTGATTATAGCCATCCTGGAGACAATATACCTCCTCTTATTAGTGTAGCTCAGCAAAATAAAAAAAGTGGTTTAGATCTTTTAAGGGGAATTATTACTGCTTATGAAGTTCAAGTAAACTTGGTAAAAGGAATTTGTTTACACAAACATAAAGTCGATCATATAGCGCATTTAGGACCAAGTGTTGCCGCAGGACTCGGCACAATGTTAAAATTAAAAACTGAAACAATATATCAGGCGATTCAACAAGCCTTACACACAACTATATCAACTAGACAATCTAGAAAAGGTGAAATCTCAAGTTGGAAAGCCTATGCTCCTGCACATGCTGGTAAACTTGCAATTGAAGCTGTTGATAGAGTAATGCGTGGTGAGGGTGCACCAAGTCCAATTTATGAGGGTGAAGATAGTGTAATTGCAAGAATTTTAGATGGAAAAAAAGCATCATACAAAGTTCCTCTTCCAAAAAAAGGTGAAATTAAAAAAGCTATTTTAGAAACTTACACAAAAGAATATTCGGCTGAATATCAATCACAAGCTTTGATTGACTTAGCTAAGAAGCTTAAAAATAAAATAAAAAATTTAAGTCAAATTAAAAAAATTGATATATATACAAGTCATCATACTCATTATGTGATTGGTACAGGAGCAAATGATCCTCAAAAAATGGACCCGAATGCAAGCAGAGAAACTCTAGACCACTCTATAATGTATATATTTGCAGTAGCCCTTGAGGATGGTAGCTGGCATCACATAAAATCCTATACAAAAGCTAGGGCTAAAAGAAAAAGTACGATTAAAATTTGGAAATCAATAAAAACTCATGAAGATAAAAAATGGACTAAAAAATATCATGATCCAAACCCTGAAAAAAAATCATTTGGTGCTAAAGTAGTAATTTCTTTAAAAAATGGCAAAAAAATTACTGAACAACAAGAAAGAGCTGATGCCCATCCTCATGGATTGAGACCTTTTAAAAGACAAAACTATATTAATAAGTTTTTAACTTTGACTGAAAATATTTTGGATAAAAAAGAAAGTAGTAGATTTTTAAAAATAGTCCAAAACCTCAAAAAATTAAAACCGGGTCAATTAAGTAAATTAAACATAGAGGTTAAAAAAAATAAAATCAAAAGAAATTTAAGGAAAGGTATATTTTAATGCATTTTATAGAGAAAGAACCACTTCAAAAAAGAAAAGACTTTAATGAAAAATTGAAATTAAAAAAAATATTAAGAGTCCCTGGTGCTTATAATCCATTAACCGCAAAACTGATTGAGGAAATTGGATATGATGCAGTTTATGTATCAGGTGGTGTAATGGCAAACGACCTCGGTTTTCCTGATATTGGATTAACAACTCTTCAAGATGTTAGCACTAGATCATATTTAATTTCAAGAGTGACTAACCTTCCTACAATTGTTGATATAGATACTGGTTTTAAATCTTGCAAAGAAACAATAGAAACATTTGAAGAATTTGGGATTACTGCAGTACATCTTGAAGATCAAATTGAAAGAAAAAGATGCGGTCATTTAGATAATAAAGAATTAATAACAAGAGATAAAATGGTTAAGAAAATTAAAGAATGTGTTTCAGCAAAAAAAGATGAGAATTTTAAAATTATTGCAAGATCGGATGCGAAGAGTGTTGAGGGTATTGAAAAGATGGTTGAAAGATGCAAAGCCTATATTGACGCTGGAGCTGAAATAATTTTTCCAGAAGCACTTGAAAATGAAAAAGATTTTGAAAAGGTAAGAGAAGAACTATCCTGCTATTTACTCGCTAATATGACTGAATTTGGTAAATCTAAATTGTTAAATTATAAAGAACTTGAAAATCTTGGATATAACATCGTGATTTATCCGGTTACAACTCAAAGGTTAGCTATGAAAAATGTTGAGGATGGATTAAGAGACATTTATGCAAATGGACATCAAAATAATGTTATTGATAAAATGCAAACTAGAAAAAGATTATATGAGCTTGTTGATTATGAAAAATATAATAGTTTAGATGAAAAAATTTATAATTTTAGTACTGAAGGTCATGAATAATGGGTGAAGAAATTAAAAAAGGTTTACTTGGAATAATTGTAGATGAAACTGAAGTTTCTAAAGTTATGCCGGAAATCAATTCTCTTACTTATAGAGGATATGCCGCTCAAGATTTATGTGAATATTGTAGGTTTGAAGAAGTCGCTTATTTAATTTTAAATAAAGATCTTCCAAATATAATTCAACTTAGAAAATTTGAAAAAGAAGAAAGAAATAATAGAGACTTATCTAAAGATCTTTATTCCATAATAAAAAAAATGCCAAAAAAATCTCATCCTATGGATGTCGCTAGAACCGCAGTTAGTATAATGGGATTGGAAGATAAAGAGACTACTGATTCCTCTAAAGAAGCAAATCTAAGAAAAGCTATAAGAATTTTATCTAAAACCCCTACGGCTCTAGCAGCTTTTTATAGGATTAGGAAAGGTAGAAAGATAATTAAACCAAAAAAAAATTTAAATATTGCAGATAACTTCTTTTATATGTGCTTTGGGAAAGTGCCACAAAAGGAAATTGTAAAGGCTTTTGATGTCTCATTAATACTTTATGCTGAACACAGTTTTAATGTATCCACTTTTACTGCAAGAACTATAACAAGTAGCTTATCAGACATTCATGGTGCAATAACAGGTGCAATAGCCAGTTTAAAAGGTCCATTACATGGAGGTGCCAACGAAGAGGTTATGCACATGATGAATAAGATTAAAAAACCTGAGAATGCTTTAAAATGGATTAATGATGCTTTAAAGAACAAGGAAGTTGTTATGGGATTTGGTCATAGAGTTTACAAGTCAGGAGATTCTAGAGTGCCGACAATGAGAAAATACTTTTCTAAAGTTGCAAGAATTAAAAAAGATAAGAAATTTGAAAAAATTTATGACATTGTTGAAAAGGTGATGATTGATAGAAAAAATATTCATCCAAACGTAGATTATCCAACAGGTCCGACTTATCACTTAATGGGTTTTGATACAGATTTTTTCACACCTATTTTTGTTATTTCAAGAATAACAGGTTGGTCAGCTCATATTTTGGAGCAACATGCGGCAAATAAACTTATTAGACCATTAGCTAGTTATAAGGGTAGCCAACATAGAAAAGTTGTTCCAATTAATCAAAGATAAACTCCTACTTTTCTATTTTAGCAAATCTAGAATTTAATAATATTTCACACTTAAAATTATTATTTTTTACATATTCATCAATAGCTTTTTTAACACCCGGAGCATAAGATAAATTATAGTCATCACACAAAATTGTACCATTTCTATTTAGAACTTCCTCACAAGATTTTAAATCACTTTTAACTGTTTCATAATCATGACCACCGTCTAAAAATACATAGTCTATCTTGGACATATCTATTGTCTTTAAAAGTTTATTTGAGTTGCCTTTTATAAGATGAACATTATTTTTAAATTTTTTTAATAAGTCTTCTACTGCCTCTAAAGTGTAAGGATCTAGTTTTTTTATATACTTAAAATAAATTTGTTTAAATGGATTTGAAAGCTTTGTATTTGGAATTATCTCAGATTTATTTTCATCATTTTTTTCGAATAAATCCAAACCTACATATTGAAAATCATTTTGATGTATTTCAAAAAGTAATTCACAGACATTCCTTGCTGTTACTCCGTGAAAAACACCTACTTCTAAAAAGTGTTTAGGTTTTTTAAGTCTAATTTCATTTAAGAAAAAGTCACCATCACCTTTTTGCTTTAAACTCGTTTTTCTAAAATACTTTTTGTATTTCAATTTAATTAACTAAATGCCTCTACCCAAGTTCCTTGTGTTGATGCTTTAGAATATTCTGTTGCACGACCTTCAAAGAAATTCATATGCTCTACTGCATTCAGCATGGTGTCTAGCCATCCAAGTGGATTTTTTTGAACATCATAAATAGGTTCTAAGCCAAGTTGGTTTAATCTTCTGTTTGCAATGAATCTTATATAATCTTTAACTTCTTGTGCAGTCAAACCTTCCATTGGACCCATTTCAAAAGCAAGATCTATAAAAGCGTCCTCATGCTCAATAATCGTTCTGCAAGCTTCATAAAGTTCTTTTTTTAATTTAGGTGTCCATATTTCTGGATTTTCTTTTATGAATTCTTTAAAAATTCTAATCATTGAATTGCAGTGAAGAGTTTCATCTCGAACAGACCAAGTAACGATTTGACCCATTCCTTTCATTTTGTTATGTCTTGGAAAATTTAACAAAATTGCAAAACTAGCAAATAATTGTAGTCCTTCTGTAAATGCACTGAAGACTGCAACAGTTTTTGCTATATCTTCTTTTGAATTAACATTGAAGTCTTGCATATAATCATATTTATCTTTCATTTCTTTGTACTTCATAAAAGCTGAATATTCAGACTCTGGCATTCCAATAGTATCTAATAAATGTGAGTAAGCAGCTATATGAACAGTTTCCATTGATGCAAAAGCTGTCATCATCATCAACACTTCTGTAGGTTTAAAAACTGTAGTGTAATGTCTTAAATAACAATTGCTGACTTCAACATCGGCTTGTGTAAAAAATCTAAATATTTGAGTTAATAAATTTTTTTCAGATTGAGATAAATTCTTTTGCCAGTCCCTAACATCATCACCTAGCGGTACTTCTTCCGGTAACCAATGAATTCTTTGCTGAGTAAGCCATGCATCATAACACCATGGATATCTGAATGGTTTATAAACAGGATTTTCTACTAATAATCCCATTTTTTTAGGTTGAATTATCTCTTTTTTTTCTACTTTAATTTTTTCTGCTACTGACATGATAAACACTCCTCGTATTCTGGTTCTTCGTTCGCTTGTTGGTTTTTAGATTTATATACATTGGCTGTAACATCAGTAAATTTCGCATCATTGATGTTTTCAGCCCTTTGAATTGATTTTGATCTACAATAGTAAAGGCTCTTTAAACCTTTTTTCCAAGCATCAAAATGAATTTTATGTAATTCTTTTTTGTGGACATCAGCAGGTAAAAATAAATTAACTGACTGTGCTTGAGAAATAAATGGTGTTCTGTCTCCACTTAATTCAATAATCCACTTTTGATTTAATTCAAAAGCAGTTTTAAAAACGTCTTTTTCTAAATCTGTTAGAAAATCCAAATGTGAAATAGATCCCTGGTTAGTTGTTATTGTAGACCACGTTTCATCATCATTTTTTCCATGTCCATCTAAGATTTCCTCTAAATATCTATTTCTAACATTAAAAGATCCTGACAAAGTTTTATGAGTATAACTATTTGCAGCAATCGGCTCTACACCTGGTGAAGCACCACCGCAAATAATTGAGATAGATGCTGTTGGAGCGATAGCTGTCTTGTTTGAAAATCTTTCTTTGAAACCATATTCTGCTGCATCTGGGCAAGCTCCTCTTTCTTCTGCTAAATCTTTTGAAGCTTGATTAACTTGCTGATCTATATGTTTAAATATTTTTTTATTCCAAGATTTAGCCATTACTGATTCAAGTGGAATTCTATTTTTCTGTAAAAAAGAATGAAAACCCATAACTCCTAATCCTACGCTTCTTTCCCTCTCAGCTGAGTATTTTGCATCTTTAAACTGATCTGGAGCTTTGTTAATAAAATCAGATAAAACGTTATCTAAAAATCTCATTACGTTCCCAATCATATCTGGATCATCTTTCCATTCATCATACTTCTCTAAATTCAATGAGGACAAACAACAAACAGCTGTTCTATCTTTTCCATCTTTATCAATCCCTGTAGGTAAAGTTATTTCACTACATAAATTTGAAGTTTTAACAGTAAGGTTTGCTAGCTTGTGATGTTGAGGAATTAATCTATTAACGGTGTCGATATAAATTATATATGGCTCACCAGTTTCAATTCTAGCAGTTAGTAATCTTATCCATAAATTTCTAGCTGATACAGTTTGTTGAACTGTTCCATCTGCAGGACTTTTTAATGCCCATTGTTCATCATTTTCAACAGCTCTCATAAATGCATCGGAAACTAAGACCCCATGATGTAAATTAAGTGCTTTTCTGTTTGGGTCACCACCTGTTGGTCTTCTCATTTCAATAAACTCTTCTATTTCAGGATGGTCAATTGGAAGATAGCATGCAGCCGAACCTCTTCTTAAAGATCCTTGACTGATTGCCATTGTCAAAGAATCCATAACTTTGATAAATGGGATTATGCCAGATGTTTTTCCAACTTTACCAATTTTTTCTCCGATAGATCTTAAGTTACCCCAGTAACTTCCTATACCACCACCTTTAGCTGCTAGCCAAACGTTTTCACTCCATAAATCTAAAATGCCACCTAAGCTATCCGATGCTTCATTTAAAAAACATGATATCGGTAATCCTCTTTTGGTTCCACCATTTGACAAAACAGGAGTTGCTGGCATGAACCAGAGATTGCTAATATAATTATAAATTTTTTGTGCATGTAAATTGTCATCAGCATATGAGCTTGCAACACGTGCAAATAAATCTTGAAACGACTCATTGTGACCAAGATATCTATCTTTTAGAGTTGCTTTACCAAAATCTGTCAGGTTGGCATCTCTTGAACGGTCAATCTTAATTATAATACCTTTTTCGTTTTGGAAAAGTTCAGTGTCATTACTTAATGAAAATAGATCCGGTCTATTATTTTTTGAGACTTCTTTAACTTCAGGGCTATATTCAGAGACAGCTTTCTTTAACGCCTGAGATAGTATTTTGTTCATTTTTATTATTATAATTTGTTATTATTACGAAAACAACTATATGTTGTATACGTTTATTATTAATATACCATATAACTAGTAAATCAATAGAACATTTATAGAACAATACAAAAATAATTCAACTATAAAAACGAAAAAAAGGTAAGTAATTAACAGCATGAATCAGTCAGTAAAAATAGATCCTTTGGGCTTTAGGGAATACGACGCAAGATGGCTTTATGAAAAAGGTATAAATGCAAAGGGAATCACCAACCTGGGCAAAGGTCTAGGAACTCAGATTATAGGACACACAAAAAAAGAAAATCCTAAAGTAATTGTAGGACATGATTACAGATCTTACAGTGAAGAAATAAAAACAGCACTTAAGAATGGTTTAATTTCAACAGGGTGTTTAGTTGAAGACATAGGCTTATCTTTGTCTCCTATGGTTTATTTTGCGCAATTTAATTTAGACTCAGATGCTATTGCAATGGTTACAGCGAGCCATAATGAAAACGGTTGGACTGGAGTTAAAATGGGAATAGACAAAGGTTTAACTCATGCTCCTGAGGAAATGAAAGAATTAAAAGAAATAACTTTAAATGAAAAATTTATCAATGGTGTAGGTAAAGGAAAAATAATCAATAATTTTCAAAAAATTTATAAAGATGATTTAATTAAAAAAAATAAAATAAAAAAAAAAATTAAAGCAGTTGTTGCATGTGGTAACGGTACAGCAGGAATATTTGCGCCTGATATTTTGAAAGGTATAGGATGTGAAGTAATAGAGCTAGATTGTAATCTAGATTGGACTTTTCCAAAATACAACCCAAACCCTGAGGATTTAGAAATGTTGCATGCAATAGCAAAAACCGTAAAAGATAAAAAAGCAGATATTGGTTTTGGTTTTGATGGTGATGGAGATAGAGTTGGTGTTATAGATAATAAAGGAAATGAAATATTTTCAGATAAGATTGGTTTATTGATTGCAAGAAACTTATCCAAAAAACACAAAAATTCTAAATTTATTGTAGATGTTAAATCAACAGGTTTATATTTGAAGGATAGTATTTTATTAGAAAATAATTGCGAAACAATCTATTGGAAAACAGGTCACTCTCATATTAAAAGAAAAGTAAACAAAGAAAAAGCTCTAGCCGGATTTGAAAAAAGTGGTCATTTCTTTTTTAATCAACCATTGGGTTACGGTTACGATGATGGAATTAATTCAGCAATACAAATATGTCACCTATTGGATAATGATTATAAAATGATGAGTGAAATGATTGAAGAACTTCCCAATACATATCAAACGCCTACAATGGCGCCTTATTGCAAAGATGAGGAAAAATATGTAGTAGTTGATAATCTTGTAAAGCAAATTAAAGAAATTAAAAAAAATCAAACCAAAATTGATGATCAGGTAATAACTGAAATTCTCACTGTTAATGGTGTAAGATTTTCATTTGATGATGGTTCTTGGGGATTGATAAGGGCTTCTTCTAACAAGCCATCTCTGGTAGTTGTCACAGAAAGTCCAACATCAAATGAGAGAAAAAAAAAGATTTTTAATTTTATTGATGATTTGCTTAAAAATACCGGAAAGGTTGGGGAGTATGATCAAAAAATATAATTAATTATTTTTTTCGTTTTCAATTGTCTCTTTGTCAGTTATTGAATTATCATCAGTCCCTTGTATATTTTGATCCTCAGACTGATTGCCGTAAAATTTTTGTATTAATTCTTCTTCTTTTTTCTTTTGTTCTATATCAAATTTTTGTTCCCACTCTTTTAATCTCCTGTTTTCTTCCTGAATTCTTAATTCCTCCTCTTCTTTTTGTTTTAAAGCAATTTCTTTTTCTTCTCTAAGTCTTTTTTGTTTTTCTTCATCTTTTCTCAGTTGTTCATTTTTTTCTCTTAATTCTTTTTCGTTCGCCAATTTTTCTTGTTCAACAGCTTTAATTTTTGCTTCTTGTAATCTAAGTTTTTCTTCCTTTACTTTTTGTTCTTCTCGTTCTTTTAGAAGTTGTCTTTCAATTTCTTGTTTTCGATCAATTTCTAATTGTCTTAATCTATTCTCTGTCTCTCTTAATTTTTCTTCTTCATATTTTAATTTTTTAGCGGCTTCTCTAATTTTTTGCTCCTCATCAAGTCTTTTTTGTCTTTCAAGATCATTTATTTTTTGTTGTTGCAATCTCTCTTCCTCTTTTTCTTGCCTAATTCTCTCTGCTTCGTTTTCTTTGGCTTTTAGCTGATCTTTTTTTGCTATTATTTTTTCCTCTCTAATTCGCTGTCTTTCAAGCATTTTTAATCTTAATTCTTCTTCTCTCAGTTTTTGAGCGTCATATCTCAATTTTTTTGTTTCTTCGTCTTTAATTCTTTGTTGTTCAATTCTAATTCTTTTTTCCTCAATTTTTTTTCTTTTTTCCTCATTTTTCTTAATTCGTTTTTCGTTATCAATTATTAGTTTTTTTTGTACTAATACTTGCCGTTTTTCATCTTTAATTTTATTGAGTTTTTCTTTCTTCTCAAGTCTTCTTAGTCTTTGAATCTCTTTTTTCTCATCTAATTTTTTTTGGATTTCTTTTTTTTGTTTATTTTTCTTTCTCTGTTCATTGAAATTAACATATAAATTCTCTATTTTATTTTTTGTATTTTCAACAATTTTAGTTGGGCTAATTTTAAATTTTTTTAAATCTATTTTTTTAGTGTTCAAAAATTTAATTCTATTTAGATCTACAATTTTTTTTTTTTTACCTTTTTTAAAGGGCATCATGTTAAGTTATCAAACTTTGAATAAATTAAAAATATAGAAATATTTATAATGAGTTTTGATAATTCATTAATCATTTAAAAATAGTAATATCTTATAAATAGTTACTGATTTCAATTTATACGTGTAATTTTTAATAAATTTTTTGAGTTATTATTTTAAAAGAATCAGATATTTGCTTTTGAATATTTATGATCAAAAAATTTGTTTTTTTGTTATTTTTAACCATAATTATTAATAACTGTACTCCTGCTAGTACGGCATTGTTAGGACCTTCAATTACAGCGGCAAGAACAGGAAGCATATATCAAGCAGGGATATCTTATGGCTCAGGTCATATAATAAAAAAAACTAAAGATAGTTTTCAGAAAATGAAAAAAACTAAAACAATTGTTTACGAACAAGTAGATCAAGTAAAAAAAAAAATAAAAGAAAAAACACCCAATAAAATTGTTTTAAAAAATCAATCAGACCTTTTTTTTAAAGCTGTAAAAAATAATCTTAAGAAAAATAACTAATATATCATTCAACTATTAAGTGTTTTTTTTGTTTAAAAGAATCGTATAAATTTAAATTGAGGTGATGGAGGGAGACTAAAATCACCTCTTTTTAATTATACACTTTCCTTATAGTAAAAGTATATGGCAGACAATAAAACTAGATCAATTGCTAAAACCTTTTCCTGGAGATTTTTTATTTTTGTTTACTGGGTAATTTTTGGTTATATTTACACTGGTACTTTCACAGGTGCTGGAATATTAGGTATTGGATCGATTATTCCACTTTTTTTTTATTATTTTCATGAAAGGATTTGGAATAAAGTCAAATGGGGAACAAATTAGGTAAAATCAATTTATAGATAGATACTCAAAAAACGACCGTATCGAAACTATAACCAAGAACGTTCCAAATATTTTACTTAGTAACTTCTTGTCTATCTTGTAAACTGCTTTTGCTCCTAGTCGTGCCATTATCATTGTTACAGGAACAAAAACTGCAAAACCAAGAAGATTTATATAACCAGCACTAAATGGGGTATTAACATTATCAATTATTTTGCCTCCAATGACCATTGTAATAGTTCCAGTAACTGCAATTAAAAATCCAACTGCAGCAGCAGTTCCAATAGACTTTCTTATATCGTATCCAAAAGTTCTCATGAATGGTACCATTAATGAACCACCTCCAATTCCTAATGGTATAGAAATAAAACCTATTATAATTCCTGAAATATTCTTTACCAAATCTGATATTTGTTTGGGATGGTCAACTAGCTGCTCTCTTAAAAAAATAAAAAATAATCCAACCATAAAAGCAAAGATTGAAAAAAACAAAATAAGTGCTGGAGTTTTTAAATTTACAGCAAGAAATGTCCCAAGAATTACACCTATAAGTATGAAAATTCCAAAAGATTTAACCATTTTGAAATCTACAGCATTATATTCTGCATGAGTCTTTGTAGAAATTATTGATGTGGGAATGATTATTGCTAGTGATGTTCCTACTGATAAATGCATTCTAGTTACAATATCAAAATCTAAAACTGTAAAAGCATAATACAATGCTGGAACCATAATAATTCCACCCCCAACTCCAAGTAAACCAGCCATAAAACCTGCTACAGCTGCAGCAGCTGCCAGCACGACTAGTAAATTTAATATTTCACTAAAATTTGGAATTTCCATTAAGAACTAGCTTGGTTGGCTTTTTCATTATTTTGAACAATTGTCATAATATGTTTAGCTTTTTGAAAATCTGAATCTCTTGCCATCATATTATCGCTCAAATATCTTTTCCATTCTTTTGAGCCTATTTGACCATGGTATAAACCTACTGTATGTCTCATAATATGGTTTACTTTTGTTCCTAGTTTTACTTCTTTATCTAAATATTCTAAAAGTTTTTCTGCAACTTGTTCCCTTGTTGGATTATTTTTTGTTTTAAATATTTCTTTTTCAATTTCTACAAGAAAGTATGGATTTTGATAAACAGATCTTCCAATCATTACTCCATCGCAAAAATTAAGATGATCATTTATTTCATCTATTTTTGAAATTCCTCCATTAATTATAATTTCTAAATCTTGATTTTCTTTTTTGATATCATAAACCATATTGTAATTTAATTTTGGAATGTACAAATTTTGTTTTGGTGTTAGGCCACTTAGGATTGCTTTTCTAGCATGTAAAATAAAAGTTTTTGTACCAGCAGCTTTTATCTTTTTAATAAAGTTATTTAAATAATCAAAATCTTCAATGTCATCAAACCCTATTCTGGTTTTAGCAGTTACAGGAATATTACAACTATTAACCATTGAATTTATACAGTCAGCTACTAAATCTGGCTCTTTCATTAAACATGCACCAAACATATTTTTTTGAACTTTTTTACTCGGACATCCCAAATTTATATTTATTTCATCGTAACCCATATCTTCTGCAATTTTAGCTACTTCTGATAGTTCAATTTTATCTGATCCACCAACTTGCAAAGCTAAAGGTTTTTCCTCAGGACTGTAAGATAAAATTTTTTTTCTATCACCATGAATAGCTGATTTGGTAGCTACCATTTCAGAATAAAGCATGACATTCTTGCTCATTAATCTTAAGAAAAAACGGTCATGTCTATCAGTGCAATCCATCATTGGTGCAACGGAAACTTTTCTATCTATTTTTTTTTTAGTATCCAAGTGGTTTACCCATTACTTTATCAGGCAGCCAAGTTACTATCTCAGGAAATATACATAAGATTAATATAGCCAAGGCCATTATAATCATGAATGGTATAGAACCTTTTAAAATTTCCGACAAACTTACGTCTGGGGTAATTCCTTTTATTATATAAAGATTCAATCCTACAGGTGGTGTGATTAAACCAATTTCCATATTAATAGTAAATACGATTGCAAACCAATATGGATCAAAACCTAAGGTTGTTATAACTGGCAATAGTATTGCTGAAGTCATTACAATAACTGCAACTGGTGGTAAAAAGAAACCTGCTATTAAAAGAAAAATATTAATTAGAATAAATACAATCCATTTATTTGAACTTAACTCAACCATACTTTGCGCTAAAGACTGAGTTACATAAAGTTGAGAAAGAGTAAACGCAAATAGATAGGAAGCTGCAATAATAAACATTATCATTACACTTTCCTTCATTGAAACTTTAACAATATTCCAAATCTTCTTTGGCTGATATATTTTGTAAACAACAGCAATCAATACAAATACTAAAAATGCACCTACACCTGAAGCTTCAGATGGCGTTGCAACTCCTCCATATAAAACATATAGAACTCCAACAATAATAGCTAAAAAAGGAAAAATTCTTGGTAATACTTCAAGTTTTTCTTTGAGTGTTGGGGGTGTTCTGTTCTTTAAGGCTTTTGCAGATTCTTTATCAATAAAATAACTATGTATTAGAGCCCAGATTGCAAACATACCTGCTAACATGAAACCTGGTATCAGGCCGCACAAAAATAATCTACCAATTGATGTGCCTGTTGCAATTCCATAAACAATTAAAACAATACTTGGAGGTATCAATACCCCTAAGGTTCCACCAGCTGCGATAGTTCCAGTAGCTATTTGATCTGAGTATCCTCTTTTTCTCATTTCGGGTATTCCCATAGTTCCAATTGCTGCACAAGTCGCAGGACTTGATCCACTTAAGGCTGCAAAAATTGAACAAGCACCAATGTTGGAAATAACCAATCCGCCTGGTACCCTCCAAAGCCATCTATCTAACCCTGTATACAAATCTTTACCTGCTGGAGAATTCGCAACTGCCATTCCCATCAAAATGAACATTGGTATCGAAAGTAAAACAAATGAGTTTAGGCCTGCAAAAAATGTTTCGGCAAAAACATCGAGCATTTGAAAACCTTCAAATGATATTAACAGAACTATTGAAACAAAACTGAGACCAAAAGCAATTGGAATTCCAGAAAATAGCACTAGCAACGTAAATGCTGCCACAATTAAAGCTATTATTAGTGGGTCCATTAATTATAATCCTTATCGTCAGTAAGTTTTATAATTTCAGCTATATATTGAAATATCATTAGTATAGCGCCTAAAGCCATTGAGGAATATGGTATCCATAAAGGTGGATCCCAAACAGTTCCTGTTGAATAATTTTTTGTAAATGCTTCCTCAACCATTAAAAACCCAAAATAA